>OHNO01000787.1_pt1 | contig 15876 bp, 15 predicted proteins | sample 1569521 | NCBI WGS metagenome assembly OHNO01 (sample SAMEA3879604, study PRJEB24766) | human gut metagenome | biome: human-associated habitat; feature: feces | place: USA | collected 1985/1987
ACGTTATCATGCAGTACGACCATGAGGGCAGGGTATTTGCCAGACAGTCAAATAAGACGCTGATTTTACAGCCGGACTATAAAGGGCTTAAGGTGGCGGCTGATTTAGGCAAGACAGATTTAGCCCGTGGGCTATACCAAGACATAGAGGCAGGCATGATAAATAAAATGTCATGGGCTTTTAGCGTAGCAGAGGAAAGCTACGACAGAGAAACACACACAAGGACGATTTTGAAAATCAAGAAAGTTTATGATGTGTCAGCCGTGAGCATTCCAGCAAACGGCGATACTGAAATAAGCGCCCGTGCTTTTGCGAGTAGGAGTTACGAGCAGGAGAGGCAGGAGTTGCTTAAGAGGCGGGCAGCAATACTAAAGATTAGAGCGAGCTTATAAAATTTAAGACCAGAAAGGAAACATAACAATGAGATTAAAAGAAATCGAGGAAAGATTAGCACAGATTAAGGCAGAGCTTACCACAAGAGCGGCAGAGCTGAAAGAAGAGGAAATTACAGCACTTGAAAAAGAAGTAACTGCATTGCAGGAAGAAAGAGCGGCGATTACAGCGGCAGCAGAAAAGCGCAGCGCCTTACTTGCAAGAATTGCAGCAGGCGAGAACGTAGACGACGGAAACGGCGGCGAGGGACAGCAGAGAGTGCTTAGAAATTTCAAGGGCGCAGCAGGAGAGGGCGACAACGACGACAAGTACGGCAGTATGGAATACCGAAAAGCATTTATGAAATACGTGTGCAGAGGCGAGGCACTGCCGAAAGAGTACAGAGCAGATGCAGTAAGCAAAAGCACGGACGTAGGCGCAGTTATTCCTACCACAGTGCTTAACCAGATTGTAGAGAAACTGGAAAGCACAGGAATGATTTTAGCCCTTGTAACCAGAACCGCATATAAGGGCGGCGTTTCTATTCCTGTATCCACTGTAAAGCCTACTGCAACATGGGTAAATGAGGGAGCAGGCAGCGACAAGCAGAAAAAGAATATTGCCAAAGACGGCATGATTACTTTTGCATACCATAAGCTGCGCTGCGCAGTAGCTGTATCACTGGAAGTAGATACAATGGCAATCAGCGCTTTTGAGACACTGCTTATTAACAATATCGTTGAGGCAATGACAAAAGCGTTAGAGCAGGCAATCATTGACGGAAACGGTACAGGAAAGCCGAAAGGAATTTTAGCAGAGACACCAGCCGACGGGCAGACAATCGAGAGCGCCGCACCGTCTTACAGTGATTTGATTAAGGCAGAGGGTGCTTTACCTATGGCTTATGAAAATGGCGCTGTGTGGTGCATGAGTAAAAAGACCTTTATGGAGTATGTAGGCATGACTGATAAGAACGGGCAGCCTATCGCAAAAGTGAACTATGGAACATCTGGAAAGCCGGAGAGAACGCTTTTAGGCAGAACAGTTGTACTTTGCGATTACGTAGCAAGCTACAGCGCAGCACTTACGAAAGATACAATTTTTGCATTCCTTTTCAATTTCAAGGACTACGTGCTTAATACAAACTACTCTATGGGCGTAAAGAAGTATGAGGACAACGACACAGACGACCAGATTACAAAGGGCATTATGCTTGTAGACGGCAAGGTAGTAGATAAAAACAGCCTTGTAGTTGTAAAGAAAATCGAGGAGGTGTAATTAACAAGGCAGCTGGTGCATAAACACTGGCTGCCAGAAAGCGAGGTAGACCATGAAAGGGTATTTAGACGCTAAAGAACTGGAAAGCTACAAGAAAGAAGATTTGCAGGAGCTGGCAAAGCAGCTGGGCGTAGATGCAGAGGGTACAAAGAAAGAAATTGCTACACGCTGCGCAGCGGTTGAGGTAGACATACCGGACGAAAGCGAGCTTACAGAAGAGGATAAAAGAGCAGCGGAAGAGGCGGCAGCAGAGGTAGCAGCGAAAGCCGAAGAGGAAGAGGCAGCCACAGAGCTTGTAAAAGTAAAAGCACAGCGCCGTTTTCTTGACAAGGAATTAAACCAGATTAAGGATACTGGGGACGTTTACACCGCAAGCAGAGAACGTGCAGCAGTTCTGAAAGAGGCAGGCGTAGCAGAAGTAGTAGAGTAAGAAAGAGGGTGCGGGCTATGGCAGCATATACCACTACATTAACCGAGAAGATGCGGGCGGCGCTGCGTATAAGCAGCACCAGTGAGAAAATCACAGAGGAAATAAACGACTGTATAGCCGCCTGCAAAGCTGATATGAAAAACGACGGCGTAAAAGTGATAAAAGAGACAGACGGGTTGATTATCAGAGCAATTACACTGTATTGCAAGGCAGAGTTTGGTTTTAACAATGCTGCGGAACAATTCAGAAAATCATACGACGCACTTAAAATGCGCTTATCTTTATCAGCAGAATACAACACAGCGCCGCAAGTGTCCGAAACGGACACCAACAGCACAGAAAGTGGGGTGTAAAGCGGTGGAGTGGCTGGACGAATTAACACTTATTGCAGAAACAACAGCAGAAAACAGGGTAAATAAAAACGGCTTTGCAGTAAAGCCGGAAGAAAGCGCCCGCACTGTATTCTGTAACAAAAAAACAGTAGGATACAGTGAATATTTTAAGAGCCAGCAGACAGGAAAGCTGGTAGAGGCAAAGTACGAGGTACACAAGGCAGATTATGGCGGCGAGGACGTAGTAGAAGTAAACGGGCGGCGCTATTTCGTGCTTAAGACCTACGATACAGGAACAGACACCATAGAGCTTACGCTTACAGATTTACGCCACAGAAACGAGGTGTAAGCATGGGAGAGTTTAACACAGTCGGGCTGGAAGATATTATAGACGCTTTCAGCCGGAGAGAGGCGGCTACAGTTGAGGCAGTTCCCAAAATGCTTAAAGCTGGTGCTGATGTGCTGATAGAGGCACAGAGAGCAGAGGCACAGGCAATGGGACTGAATGAAACGGGCGGTTTTATCAATTCCATAAAAGCTACGGACGTAAAGGGCGACGATACGGAGAAATACGTAGAGATATACCCACAGGGACGGGCGAAGCATGGAAACGACAGAAAAGGAGATAAAAGCAAGGTGCGCTATGCAACAATCGGCTTTGTGGAAGAGTACGGCACAAGCAGCCACGCTGCACGCCCTTATATGACGGTGGCAAACGAAAAGGCGCACGAAAAGGTAGTAGAGGCACAGCGCAGTATATGGGAGAGTGAAACAGGCGAATGAGTATACAAGAGATTTTAGAAAGCGCAGGGTTGCCAGCCCAGAGAGGCGTTTACACTGGACGGGATAAGCCAGACGCATATTATACGTTTCTGCGGCTGCTGGGTACGCCTGCGGTAAATGCAGACGACGAAGAGAAAGAGCGCAGGGAAATGTATAGAGTTACGCTTTTCCATAAGGGCGATTTTGAGGCGCAGCTTGATAAGACAAAAGAGGTATTGAAAGCAGCAGGCGTTTATATCAACAGCATAGACGCAGAAAGCTACGAAACAGAAACGGGGTACTGGTTAGTGCCTATCACAGTCGAGATTTTGAAAGAGGAGTGATTAAACAATGACACTGGGACTGAAAGATTTATATTACGCCGTATGCACAGAGGCAGACGGAGCAGAGAGCTACGGGACACCTAAGAAAATGGCAGAGGCAATGAGCGCCGATTTGTCCGTAAAGACAGCAGACGGTAGCTTGTATGCAGACGACACATTAAGCGAGAGCGTCACAGAGTTTGCAAGCGGAACGCTTAAGCTGGGAATTAAAGACCTTACGCCGGAAGTGCTGGCAGAGCTGCTGGGGCAGGCAGTAGATAAGAACAGCGTAGTATGGGCGGGAAAAGAGGACGAGCCGCCGTATGTTGCTGTAGGGTTCAGAGCTAAGAAAACGGGCGGTAAATACCGTTACGTATGGCTGCTTAAAGCAAAATTTAAAGTGCCGTCTGAAAAGTACGAAACAAAGGGCGAGAGTATCAAGTTTAACACGCCGGACATTGAGGCATCTTTTACAACAAGAAAGAAAGATAACTTGTGGAAAGCAGACTTTGTGGGAACAGAGGAAAGCGCAGCGGCTAAGACATGGTTTACAGCAGTGCCGGAAAAGGCAGCGGCAATGGAAAGTGTATAAAACAGGAAAGGAGAGAGGCGTAGCATGGGCTGCGCCTTAATTTTATATCATGGGAGCATTAAAGAGCGGGGCTTTTCCCGTAGAGCTGAACGGCAAAGAATATGGTTTACTTTTTTCACTGAACGCATTAGACGAAGTGCAGGAAAAGTTTGGGGGCTACGACAAATTAAGTGAGGTATTCAATAAAGATAACCCAAACCTTTTTAAAGATACAAGGTGGTTACTTACGCTGCTTATTAACGAGGCACTTTTAGCAGAGGACGAAAACGCCCAGCTGCTTGAAGAGAAGAGGGTAGGCAGACTGATACACGCAGGAAATTTGCAGGAAGTACAGAACGCTATTTTTAAATCGTTCTACAGAGGAACTGCGGGAGACAACAGCGACACAGAGAACGAAAACGACGGAGAAGAAACAACAGAAGAGGGAAACAGGACAGCCGTGCAGGAAAATTAGATACTGCACGGCTTTTGTATATTGCAGTAGTGCTTTTGAGATACAGGGAACGTGAGGCATGGAGAAAAACACCATACCAGATAACGACACTGTTTAAATATCACAAGGAATATAACCCGCACATTTTCCGACAGGAACAGGCGGGAACGCCAGCAGCTACAGAAAACATGGACGATATAGACATAGCGTTAGGGGGCTTTTAATTATGGCAGATAAGACGCAGAACGTCAAAACAAGGTTAAGTTTTGACGGAGAGGCAGAGTATAAAGCAGCCTGCAAGGAAATTAACAGCACCCTTAAAGTGCTTAATTCTGAAATGAAACTTGTAACGGCTGAATATAAGGACAATGCAAGCAGCGTAGATGCGCTGAAAGCAAAGCAGGCGGTACTACAGAAAACATACGACGAGCAGGCAAAAAAGGTAAAAGAAACCGAGGCGGCTTTAGAAAAATGTCGCAAGGCAACAGGAGACAATAGCGAAGAAAGTAAAAAACTTGAAACCCAGTTAAATTACCAGAAAGCAGCGCTTGTAAAGACAGAGCAGGAATTAGGCAAAACGACTGACGAAATGGAAAAAGCAGAAAAAGCCGCTGACGAAATGGGAAAGGAAATAAAAGACAGCGGGGAACAGGCAGACGACGCAAAGGGGAAATTTTCTGGATTTACAAGCGTGCTAAGCGGAATGGGTACAGCGCTTAAAGTAGCAGCAGCGGCGACGGCGGCAGCAGTTGCGGGAGCGGCAACAGCCATAGGAGCGCTTACCACAAAAGCGATAGAGGGATACGCAGCACAGGAACAGCTTGTAGGCGGTGTAGAAACTCTTTTCAAAACGTCGTCTGATACGGTTGTTGGTTATGCAAACGACGCATATAAAACAGCCGGAATGTCTGCAAATGAGTACATGGAAACAGTTACCAGCTTTTCAGCGTCGCTGCTTGCCAGCATGAATAATGACACGGCAGCGGCAGCAGAAAAGGCAAACGTGGCAATTACGGATATGTCAGACAATGCAAATAAAATGGGTACTGATATATCGCTTATACAGAACGCCTATAACGGTTTTGCAAAGCAGAATTATACCATGCTGGATAACTTAAAACTGGGATATGGCGGTACAAAAGAGGAAATGCAGAGGCTGCTTGATGATGCAAGTAAGCTATCCGGCATTAAGTATGATATTTCATCATATTCAGACGTTGTAGACGCTATTCACGTCGTACAGACGGAAATGGGCATAACAGGGACAACGGCAAAAGAGGCAAGTACAACAATAGAGGGTTCGGTTAGTTCTATGAGTTCGGCGTGGGACAACTGGGTAGCTGGAATGGCAGACAGCGAGGCGAATTTCTCACAGCTTACAAGCAATCTGGTAGACAGTATCGTAACAGTGGTAGGGAATATAGCACCGAGAGTAATAGAAACAGTGCCGAGGCTGGTAAGCGGACTGGGAGAAATCGTAGAGCAGCTTGCAACGTATATACCACAGGTTATACAGGAGTTATTACCGCCTTTAATGAGCGGCGTACAGGACTTGCTTAATACGCTGGTTGGAATGCTGCCGGAAATGATAAGCATAATCGGGCAGATTATACCGACAATCATAGATACGCTGCTTACTATATTACCGCAGCTTTTAGAGGCAGGCGTACAGATTATTACGGAATTGGCGCAAGGTATCGCACAAGCATTACCTACATTGCTGCCAACAATCGTAACGGTGGTTACGAACATTGTAACCATGCTGATAGAAAATATACCGTTGCTGATTACAGCAGCATTACAGCTGCTTACGGGGCTGGCACAGGGGCTGGTAGCAGCGCTGCCTGTACTGATTGAGGCACTGCCGGAAATCATAACGGCTATCATAAATGCACTGGTTGAGGGAATACCGCTTATTATCGAAAGTGCGGGCGATATTATAGTTGCATTGATTGACGGCATCATAGATGCAATACCGCTTTTAATCGCAGCCATACCGCAGATTATAGCAGCCATTGTAACAGGACTGATTACGGGGCTGCCTAAGATTTTGACGGCGGCAGGCAAGCTGGTAACGACAATCATAAATAAAATAAAAGAGCTGCCTACTCTGATACCGCAGGCAATCGCTGCGGGCGTTGAGAAAATAGCAGAGTGGGGCGCAAATATGCAGGAAAAAGGCGGCACAGTTATAACAGGTTTTGTAACGAAAGTTATAGATATTGTTAAGGAGCTGCCGCAGAAAATCTGGAACAGTATAGTAAGCGCAGTAACCAGAGTGGCTACGTGGGGTAACAATATGCTTACGAAAGCCAAAGAGGTAATGAATGCCATGGTAACGGGCATTGTTACGATTGTTAAGGAAATACCGCAAAAGATTTATAACAGCATTTCTGGTGCAATTACCAAAGTGGCTACATGGGGTACAGAAGTAAAGAACAAAGCCGTAGAGGGCATGAAAAATGTAATTACTGGAATAACAGACGTATTTAAGAATATTGGCAGTACGTTTGCCGGGTTCGGTAAAAACATGGTAGAGGGCATCTGGAACGGCATAAGCGGTGCTACAAGGTGGATAAAAGACAAAATAAGCGACTGGGTAGGAGATGTTACCGGCTTCCTTAAAGATTTATTCGGAATTGCCAGCCCGTCTAAACTGATGCGTGACGAAGTCGGCGTATATCTGGCGCAGGGTATCGGCGTGGGCTTTTCTAATGAAATCGGCGGCGTTAAGAAAATGATTGAGGACAGCGTACCGCAGGAGTTTGACGTAGACGCAAAGGTAAATGTAGGCAATGAATTTAAGTATGATAACGACGACCAAAAGCCAAAGCCGAGAGGCGGCGGCAGTGCAGCAGGCGGCGTAGTTGTCAATCAGTATATTTATGCGAATACCACGGACTATGCAAAACAGCAGAAAGAGGCAGCCCGACAGTTCAGAATGATAGCAAGGACGGTGTAACACATGGAAAATGAAAAACTGACTTACATAAATTCAAGGGGCGAGCGGTTAGAGCTGGGAGTAGACAGCGTATACCATTGCAATATAAGTAAAGACGTAGAGGGCATTTCCGGCGTTACGAGCGTCATTTACAGCACAAACAGTATGGGGCAGCACGGCGACACCTACGTAGGGCAGCGTATCGAGGCGAGGGACATAGACATAGTGGGGCATATCAACACACGGGACAAGGCGCAGGCATTGGAACTGCGCCGCCGTATGCTTAAGATATTTAACCCAGAGCTTAGCGCTACGCTGGTGTATGAGTACGGCGGCTTTAAGCGTGTGATTGATTGCAGGGCGTATGGAGAGCCTAAGATACTAAAGAAAGAGGTACTTTATGAGTTTGATTTACAAATAGAGTGCCTTAACCCGTTCTGGCGGGAAGAGGAAGAAACAAAAGAGGATATAGCAAGCTGGGTGGCTGCGTGGCGTTTCCCTTGCGTTATCGAAAAGGACAGCACAAAGAGCATGATATACGGATACCGAGCGGAAAGCGTAATAGTGGACTGCTACAACGAGGGCGACGTATCAACAGGAATGAGGATAAGGTTTACAGCACTGGGGACAGTTTCAAACCCGATACTGCTTAATGTGGATACCGAGGAATTTATACAGATTAACGCCACTATGAAAACGGGCGACGTGATAGAGATTAACACGAAGTACGGCAGCAAGGGCGCTAAGCTGATAAGGGACGGCGTAGAAACCGACTATTTCCGCTACATTGATGTAGACAGTACATTTATGCAGCTTGCCATAGGCGACAATATGTTTAGGTATGATGCAGCCAGCGGCGTAAATTCTCTGGAAGTATCCATATTCTACAGCAAGGAATTTTTAGGAGTGTGACGGTATGGAGCTTAGAGTATTCGACAAGACAGTACAGCCGCTGGGAGCTATAGACGAGCTGGCAAGCCTGCTATGGCATACAAAGTATTTTGACGTAGGAACTTTTAGCCTGCTTGCGCCGATTACGGACAATAACAGCCGTTTGCTGGTAGAGGGTAACTTAATAACCAAGCACGACGGAAAAAAGGAAGTAAAGACCGCCGACGGCGGCGTATGGCGCAGGGCAGCGCAGATAACCTACGTACACATTACCAAAGACGAGAACGGCTTAGAGCAGTTAGAGGCACAAGGCTATATGCTTAGCTGGTGGCTTAATAAGCGCTGCATTTATCCGCAGATTGTGGCGACGGGTACAAACCAGTATCTTATAAATCTTATGGTAAAGAACAACTGCGGCAGCACAGCAGGAACAAAGCGGCGTTTTCCATTGCTTACATTTCTGGCGCAGGAAACCATAGACGGCGTGGCGGTTGAATATGCAAACGAGGTATACGCACAACTGGGGCAGGAAGTAAAGGCAAGGGCGCAGGCTGGAAAGCTGGGCTATGACATTCTGCTTAACGAAAGAGAGACTGTTTGGCTTTTATCTGTATAAGGGCAATGACCTTACAGCCACAAATACCGAGGGTAACACACCCTGCATATTTTCAAGAGATTTTGATAATGTCAACGAGCAGGAATATACAGCCAGTATAGAGAACTGCGGCAACTTTATTTATGTGCAGGGAGCAGCTGACGACGACGGCAGCCAGCCAGTAACCACAGTGGACGGCGAGGGCGCAACGGGGCTGGATTTAGTAGAGGTATTCTGCGACGCTACGGACATTGCCAGAAAGTACCAGCAGGGGGAAACAGAGGTAACAATACCGCTGAATACCTATATTGCAATGCTGAAAACGAGAGGCGGCGCAGAGTTGGAAAACTACGGCAAGAACATAAATTTTGTAAGTACCATAAATACAAATTCAAACTTAAAATTTAAGGCTGATTTTGATTTAGGCGACCGTATTACTTGCAAAGAAACTAAGTGGGGCATACAGATAGATGCACGCATTACAGAAGTAACAGAAACATACCAGAAAGGCGAGGAAACCATAGAGGCGACTTTTGGCGACAGCCTGCCGACGCTGGTAGACCAGATTAGGAAAGTGAGGTAGCAGAAATGGCAAACAGCTTACCGTTTAATGCCGTGGCAGTAGACGGAGAGTACGACAGGGTATATAAAGCCGAGGATTGGGCGTGGTACTTTGCTACTTTCATTGCAAACGGCATTTTTCCAAAGCCGAGCGACGGGCTACAGGTAGTAGCTTACAGCGGCATGGAAATAAGAGTAAATGCAGGCTATGCCTTTATAAACGGCTACGCCTTTAGAAATCCTGCAACGCTTAGCGTAACACTGGATACGGCAGAGGGAGCGCTTAACAGGGTGGACAGGGTAGTAGTTCGCTGGGATTTGCCGCAAAGAGATATGTATATTGCGGTGCTGAAAGGCACACCGTCTGCAAAGCCGACAGCAACGACAGTAACACGCACTACGGAAATATGGGAGCTTGCGCTTGCAGATATTTACGTAGGCAAGGGCGTAACAAGGATACAGACGCAAAACATCACAGACCAGCGGTTTAATAGCGCAGTCTGCGGAATTGTAACAGGAACGGTGGAAGAGATAGACGCAAGCGTGCTTACAAAGCAGTTTACGGACTTTTTCAACACTTACAGCACAGCCGTGCTGGACGAGTTCAGCGCATATAAGCAGAGTATGGAAAAGTACCTTACAGAGATTGCGGGCGTATATGACAGCTACGTAAGCAAGACAGAGGGCTTATTTGCGCAGTATGAGAGCCAGTTTAACGAAAGATACAGCAGTTTTGAAAGTACGCTTGACAACTGGGATAAGGAACTTTTAAGCGCCTATACAGACTTTATGGCAAAAATTAAGCTATTCCAGTCGGACGCTGAAAACGAATTTAACACATGGTTTGAGAGTATCAAGGACAAACTGGGCGAGGACATAGCAGGCAGCCTGCAACTGCAAATTGAAGAGCTGGCAGCAGCCATGCAGGAAGTGAAAAAGCAGGCAGAGGCAGGCACGAAAGAAACAAAAGAGGCAATAGCAGCGCTGGACGAGCGACTTAAGAGAGTAGAAAGCGGCTGGGGCATTGACTATAAACATGATGCTGTACTGGGATTGTGTTACATGGGCGCAGCATACATGAGCCAGCATTACGAAAGAACAGTAGAAACGGCAGTGTTAGGGGCTACCTACGTGGGTAATTCCTATCTTGCAAATACATTTTAGAAAGGCGGCAGACCATGAAAGGATTTCCTAAAGTATTAAAGACAAAAGAGGACTATTACAACTGCCTTGCTATGGTAGCAAGCGGAGAACTGGCGGCAGCGGACTTGCTGGCAAAAATCGAGAGCGCAGAGAACCAGCGCTATATTGAGTGCGGCGTAGCAGCTGTAGAGGAAGAGAAAAAGGCGGTTACGGTATATTACTGCGACGAGGCAGCGGTAGGTATGAAATTTGTAGCGGGCGACGTATCCGGAACGGTGCAGGGAGTAACACATATCCAGACCGACGAGGCAGCGGCAGCAGGAGAGGCGGGGAACGACAGAACAGCCCTTACACTTTCCAAAGCGGTAAAAGCAGGCTGCAAGGTAATTGCGCTGGAACGCACAGACACCGTGGCAGGAATGACAACAGACGACATTGCAGCACTGAAAGGAGTATTAAAGCAGTATGAGTAGATTATTAGTGGACGACGTTACAAAGACCGACGCAAGGGCGCTTTTGAACGTAAATAAAATGGCTACAATCAGCGATATTGTAGCACCGAGCAATGAGTACATTTACGCCAGCGGAGCAAATGAGCTGACTGTAGTAGAGGGCTGCGTAATTGCCGTGGGTGGTGCTGGAATTTTCAAGACAGCAAACACCATTCTTACGGCTGCTAATCTGGACGCAGGCAGCGCTTTTGCGGTAGGTAAGGACTATTACGTATATATCTGCGACAGCAGAATTGACAGCGCAGACGAGAAATACGTAATTTCCCTTAACTCTACATACCCGACAGGCTGGAACGCTACAAACAGTCGTAAAATCGGCGGCTTTCATTATGGACGCTGCCGCAAGGTGGACAGCAATTTACAGCCGCTTAATGGCAGCAGTGTTATTTTTGGCACAGGCTGGGAAAGTGCAGTAAGCAACGGCATTGTACCACGTTCTGTATGGACACTGGGACACCGCCCGAAATGCAGCCCAGAGGGTATGGTATATTTAGGCGGCGGCACATGGGTAGATATTTACCTTAATTCTGACGACGGAGCAAAGGGCTTGAAATCAGAGTACGGCTGCGCACCTATGACGGGTACAGAAAGCATGAACTGGTACAACTTTGTAGAACGTCTGGCAAAGAGCGGTAAACGCCTGCCGAACTATGCGGAATTTTGCGCTTATGCTTTTGGCAGCCCTGCCGGACTGGATAACGCAAATACAAACGCATGGAGCGCCACCAGCAACACAGGTAGGGGCGTAACAGGCAGTGTGGTAAATGCCGTTTCTTCCGTGGGCGTTGTAGATGCCGTGGGGCGTGTCTGGGAGTGGCTGGACGAGCTTATTACAAGAGCGGAACACGCCACAAATGCAGACTACCACGCAAGCGTAGCGTGGGGCTGGGACAAGAAAAGCCCATTGAACACAGGCGAGAAGTCTTACGACGTTGGTAACATTTACCAGTATTACGCATATTCTCTGGCGGCGCTGATAGCGGGCGGCAACTGGCGCAATGGGGCGTATTGCGGCGCTCGTGCCGTGTCTTGCGGCGATTACCCGTGGGCTGTCAATACGTACATTGGCGCTCGTGGGGCGTGTGACTCTCTGTAGACGGCGGGCGAAAGCCCAGCCGGATAAACGGGGGTAAGGCATGGACATACAGACAAAAACAGATATTATACACCAGAAAATATACGATTTTCTGCTATATATTTACCCTCTGCTTACGAAGTACCCAAAGTATGAGAAATTCAGTTTACAGACGGCGACAAGAAACGCAATTCTTGAAATGCTGCAAGAGGTTATAAAGTGGGATAAGACGGCAACGAAAAGCCACTTATACACGGTAGATACGGCATTGCAGGAAAGTAAAGAATTGCTGCGGCTGGCGCATGACTTGAAGTATAGCGCTATGAACGCACGGCACTACGGCGAGAGCTGCCGCAAGCTGAAAGAAATAGGCGTTATGCTGGGCGAACTGATAGAAGAGGTAAAGACCAGAAAATAGCAGGATATGGGGCAGCTGCTTACTTACAGCCTCTGGCGGCGCTGATAGCGGGCGGCAACTGGAACAATGGGGCGAATTGCGGCGCTCGTGCCGTGAATTGCAACAATTACCCGTGGAATGTCAATACGAACATTGGCGCTCGTGGGGCGTGTGACTTAGTGAGAACATTACAGGCACAGAGTTCTACGGAATACTGGCAAGGACTTTGAAAGGGATAAGACCGAGTGTTTAACATCCTATAGTCAGAGTGGCTGTCCCGCCGTGAGGCAAAGAGAAAAAATACGGCTGCTGGTTAGTAGCTACGGCGAAAGGCAGGAGCTTAATACTTGAAGAGAGTAGGATACATTACCGATAAGGACGGGCGGCGCATTACGCTTTTAGAGGCTATGGGCGACTATGGAAACGTACAGAAAGCCTATAACAAAGCCAGAAAGTGTAAACGCCACAGAAAAGACGTACTGATTTTTACGAAAGACAAAGAGGAAAACTTAGACAAGGTGCGGGAAGATATTATAAACCTTGCCTATGAGCCAAGCAAATACCATTACTTTAAGGTGTACGAACCGAAAGAGCGGCAGATAATGGCGCTGCCGTTCTATGACAGGGTGGTACAGCACGCCATAAACAACGTGTTAGAGCCTATATTTGATAAGCGGTTTATATCGCAGTCTTACGCCTGCCGGAAAGGTAAAGGTATGCACGCTGCGTCTGATACGCTAAAAGAGTGGCTGTATGAGTGGAACAAATACCACCCAGACCAGCCGCTTTATGCTATCAAGGCAGATATACACCACTATTTCCAAAGCATAGACCATGCGGTATTAAAAACTGAAATACGTAAGGTTATAAAAGACGCTGGGGTACTGGCATTGCTGGACAGGATAATAGACCACAACGGCAATATGCCGGACGGCGTAGGGATACCAGTAGGAAACCTTACCAGTCAGTTATTTGCAAATATCTATCTGGACGCATTAGACCAGTTTATTAAGCATGAGCTGGGCGTAGAGGCATACATACGCTATATGGACGACTTTGTAATATTAAGCCCAGACAAGGAACAGCTGCGCAACTGGCTTGCACGGATAGAGCAATTCTTACGGGAAGAGCTTAAGTTAGAGTTTAACCCGAAAACTACCATACTGGCAGCAAAGAACGGTATAGACTTTGTAGGCTACAAACACAGGGCAACGCACAGGAAAGTACGAAAGGACAGCATAAAGCGCATAAAGCGTACTATCAAGAAGTGCGAGAGCGGGAAAATCACAAAAGAGCAGTTACAAAAGAGTATACAGAGCTGGACGGGACACGCAGGACACGCCGACAGCTATAACCTACGAAAGAAAATAGAAACGCTGGCAGAGGCAGCCATAGAAAAGGCTGCTTAAGCGGCAGAATGCAGGAGCGAGTACATGAGTAGCAATTTACTAAGGGTAGTACAAGAACAACAGGAAACCATAGAAAAGCAAAGCAGGCTTATTGCTGATTTAATAGCCACTCTGGAAAGCTGGGAGCAGACAGCAGGCTACGACGGCGCAGAGCTGAAAGAGCGGGCAAAAGATTTGCAATTAAGAGAAAGGCAGGATTTATGAACATGACTATTACAGAATTTATTGAGGCGGCGGCACATAACAAAATTATCCAGCTGGTAGTATTGGCGATTGTGTGCGACACGGTTTTTGGCGTGCTGCGTGCAATCAAAGAGAAGAAATTTAACAGCTGCGCAGGCATTGACGGGGCTATCAGAAAAGTAGGTATGCTTATTTCTCTGGTATTCATGCTGGCAATCGACGTACTGATTAAGATTAACTTAATCGGATTTATACCGGAGCAGGCACGTACATATTTAGGGCTTGATACCGTGGGCGTGGCTGAATTTTTCGCATTGCTTTACATTGCCTATGAGGTAGTGAGTATTTTTAAGAATATGGCATTATGCGGGCTGCCCGTAAAAAAGGTATGGGAAAAGGTGCGGGAGTTTCTGGCGAAGTATACGGACGAACTGCCGGACACAGACGAACTGGACGGGGACAGCACCACAGGCAACGTAGAGGAACACAGGACACAGGAAAGATAAGAATAATAAGGACATAGCAGCAAAGAGCGCTTGCGGGACACCGCAGGCGCTTATTTTGTATGCGGAAAGGCAGGAAATATGAACATTAACAGAAAGATAAGTAAGTACAATTTCAATAAGGGCAGCGTTTCCAGAATTAAGTATATTGTTATCCATTATGTAGGCGCACTGGGCGGCGCAGAGGACAACTGCCGATATTATGGCGGCGGCAATAGAAATGCGTCGGCGCATTACTTTGTAGGATTTAACGGCGAGGTATGGCAGTGCGTAGAGGACGCTAATATAGCGTGGCATTGCGGAGCGTCGAGCTATAAGCACGCAGAGTGCCGAAACGCTAATAGTATCGGTATTGAAATGTGCGTAAGGAAGAAAAACACAAAGAGCATGGGCGCAACAGATAAAGACTGGTATTTTGAGGACGCAACAGTAGAGGCAGCGGCAGAGCTTACCCGTTACCTTATGAATAAATACGGCGTGCCTGCATCTCATGTAATCAGACATTACGACGTAACGGGCAAGATTTGCCCTAACCCGTATGTATATAACACCAGCGCCCACACATGGGACGAGTTTAAGCGTAAAATCAGCGGACAGGCAGAAACACCGCAGGGCGGCAATGAAAAAACAATCTGGAATTTTCTTACAGGAAAGGGCTTAAATGCTTATGCCGTGGCTGGTATTATGGGTAATCTGTATGCTGAAAGCGGGCTTATGCCGAACAACTTACAGAACACCTATAACAATAAGCTGGGTAAGACGGACGCAGAATATACAGCAGCGGTGGATAATGGCAGCTATGGCAATTTTGTAAAGGACAGTGCAGGCTATGGGCTGGCGCAGTGGACGTATTGGAGCAGAAAGCAGGCGTTGCTTAATCATGCAAAACAGGCGGGCGTATCCATTGCAGACCTTAATATGCAGCTGGGCTTTTTATGGGAAGAATTGCAGGGATACACAGCAGTAATGGACGCACTGAAAAAGGCGGGCAGTGTGCGTGCTGCATCTGATGCCGTTCTTACTGGATATGAAAAGCCAGCAGACCAGAGCGAAACAGTAAAGAAAAAGCGTGCAGAGTACGGCGAGGGATACTATAAAAAGTATGCAGCAGGAAACGGTACAAAGTATTACAGAGTGCGCAAGA
>OHNO01000814.1_pt1 | contig 15430 bp, 14 predicted proteins | sample 1569521 | NCBI WGS metagenome assembly OHNO01 (sample SAMEA3879604, study PRJEB24766) | human gut metagenome | biome: human-associated habitat; feature: feces | place: USA | collected 1985/1987
GAGCCCGTTGAAGCCCATGAAGGCGATCGACATGAGCCCCGCTGTTACAAGGGCGATCGGCAGACCGCGCAGGCAGCGCGGCATCTCCGTGCTCATCTCAATGCGCTCGCGGATTCCGGCCATGAGGACGATCGCGAGCAGGAAGCCGGCCGAGGAGCCGAGGGCGTTGACGATCGACTCAACGAGCGTGTACTTTTCGTTCATGTTGATGACCGCGACGCCGAGAACGGCGCAGTTTGTCGTGATCAGCGGCAGGAAGATGCCGAGCGATTTGTAAAGGGCCGGCATCACCTTTTTGAGCACGATCTCGACGAACTGCACGAGAGCCGCGATGATGAGGATGAACGAGAGTGTGTAAAGGTACTCCAGTCCGAGCGGCACGAGGATGAATGTGTAGGCGAGCCAGGTCATGATCGCCGCGAAGGTGGTGACGAAGATGACGGCTACTCCCATGCCTTTGGCCGTCTCAAGCTGACTTGAGACGCCGAGGAAGGGGCAGCAGCCGAGGAACTGCGAGAAGATGAAGTTGTTTATGAGTATCGCGCCGAGCGCGATGGTAAGTACCGAATCAAACATTACTCAGCCGCCTCCTTTACAACCTCGACCTTCGCCGCACGGGCGGCCTTTTCCTTCTTCTCAGCGGACTTGCGCAGGGCATACTGCATGGCCGCCAGCAGGCAGGCAAGGGTCAGGAAGCCGCCGAAGGGCATTATCATGATGGTGGCGCCGAACTCCTCGGGGAAGATGCGGATGCCCGCCGCAGAGCCGTCTGCCACGGCGCGGAAGGTGCCGTCCACTATCTCAAAGACGCCCGCACCGAAGGTGCCGGAGCCCAGCAGCTCGCGGATGACGCACATGCAGATGAGCACCAGCGTGTAGCCTATGCCCTGGAAGATGCCGTCAAAGAAGCTGGGGCCCACGGGCTCGTGCTGGCAGAAAGCCTCGGCACGGCCGATGATGATGCAGTTGACGACGATGAGCGGGATGAACACACCGAGGCTCGCGGAGAGCGCCGGCACATAGGCCTGCAGCAGCAGGTCCACGATGGTGACGAAGCCCGCGATGACGACGACGAACATCGCCAGGCGGATGTCGTTCGGGATGACCTTGCGCATCGCCGAGATGACGACGTTGCAGCAGGTAAGGATGATGAGCACCGACAGGCCCATGCCTATGCCGTTGAAGAACATGGTCGTGATGGCCATTGTCGAGCACAGGCCGATGCGCTGCACGAGCACGGGGTTATTGGTTATGAGGCCCTCGGTGAACTGCTTTTTCAGATTCATGTCTCAGAGCCCCCCTTAACCCAGCGATTTCACGACCGCTATGGCCGTGTTGGCGGCGTTGGCCATCGCCCTGGCGGAGATGGTCGCGGCCGTTATGGAATCCACCGTGCCGCCGTCCTTGGTGACGGCCATGCCCTCGGTCTGGCCGACGAAGCTGGTCAGGAAGTCCTCCTCGACTATCTTCGCGCCGAGGCCGGAAGTCTCCGCGTGGGAGATGACGCTCGCGCCGGTGATGCTGTAGTCGGGGGCGACGCCGAAGGCGGCGGAGATGGAGCTCTGCGCGCCGGAGAAGGTCAGCTCCACGACCCAGCCCTCGTCGCCAGCCTGGGCGACCGCGTCCACGGTCTGGAAGGCCTCCTTGTCGTAGGCGACGTCGGTATACTCGCCGTCCCAGGGGAGCACCGCGTTGTAGGCCTCGGCCCTCGCCTGCTCCTCCAGCTCCTTTATCCTGTCCTTCGTGAGCATGTTCACGAAACCCAGCACGCCGGAGACAATGGCGGAGACGAGGAAGAGCACGAGCGCCAGCCGGACTATCTGGTTGGGCGCTTTCTTAGTTTCAGCCATTTGCAGCACCCTCCTTCGCCTGTTTCTTCGCGGCCTTTTTGGCGGCCTTGGCGGCCTTCACGTCCTCGGCGGAAACGCCGAACTGCCTCGGCCTCGTCAGCTTGTCAACGCCCCAGGTGCAGCAGTTCATGATGAGGATGGCGTAGCTGACGCCCTCGGGGTAGGAGCCGAAGTAGCGGATGAGCACGGTCAGCACGCCGCAGCCCAGACCGAACACCAGCTGGCCCTTGAGCGTCACGGGGCTCGTGGAGTAGTCGGTGGCCATGAAGAAGGCGCCGAGCACGAGGCCGCCGGAGCAGACGTTCAGGAGCATCCAGTCGAACCTGCCGTAGCCCTCGTGGCCGAAGATGAGGCAGAGCACGGCTACAGAGCCGATAAAGGAGACGGGGATGCGCCAGCTGATGACCTTGCGGGCCAGCAGCCACAGGCCGCCGATGAGCACCGCGAGGGTGCTTATCTCGCCCACAGAGCCGGGTATGCCGCCCAGGAAGATGGAGCCGAGGCCCATGTACTCGGGCAGGGGCTGGCCACTATAAAGGTAGGAGAGCGGGGTGGCCATCGTGGCGGCGTCCACCGCGCCGGAGAGCACGCTGGGCACGGCCCAGACGGTCATGTAGCCCGCATAGGCCGCCGTCAGGAAGGCGCGGCCCGCGAGGGCGGGGTTCAGGAAGTTCTTGCCTATGCCGCCGTAGAGCTGCTTGACGACGACCACCGAGAAGAAGGAGCCGATGACGACCATCCACCACTTCGCCTCGGAGGGCAGCACGCAGACGAGCAGTATCGCCGTGACGACGGCCGAGAGATCGCCCACCGTGCTGTTCTTTTTCATGAGCTTGCGGTAGCCCCACTCGAAAAAGACGCAGGAGACTATGGAGACCGCCAGCAGCAGGACGACGTTCGCGCCGAACATGTACACCGCGACGGCCAGCGCCGGGATGAGGCCGATTATTACGTCCAGCATTATCTGCCGGGTGCCGCGGGGGGTCCTGAGGATGGGGTTCGACGTGACTTTGAAAATCTTCTTCTCCTCCATCAGGCCTTCGCCTCCTTTCCGGCTTCGGCCGCGGCGTTGATCCTCGCGGCCTCGGCGCGGGCCTTCTCCTCCGCGCGCTTGGCGTTTATCATGGCCTTGCCGAGCTTGAAGGTGTGAGTCAGCGGCAGGCGTCCCGGACATCCGTAGGAGCAGGAGCCGCACTCAAAGCAGTCCATGATGTGGTATTCCTCCATCTTCTTTATATCGCCCTTGTGGACGTACATGTACATGTACATCGGCTCAAGCTTCATCGGGCAGTGGGCGATGCAGTTGCCGCAGCGGATGCAGGTGGGCGTCTCGCTCTCCCGGTTCATGTCCGCGCTGAAGAGGAGGAGGCCGCTTGCGCCCTTGACGCTGCCCGCCGTGGGATCTGCCACGCAGATCCCCATCATGGGTCCGCCCATGCAGATGCGCTCGACCCTCGACATGTCCGCGCCGGCCTCCGCGAAGATGTGCTCCAGCGGGGTGCCGAAGCGGCACAGGAGGTTCTGCGCCTCCGGCACGCAGTCGCCCGCGACGGTGACCACGCGCTCTATGGAGGGGATGCCCTCATAGCAGGCCCGGTAGATGGTGTAGGCCGTATATGTAGAGACGACGTTGCAGCCGACGCCGGAGGGCAGGCCGCCGGGCTTGACCTCGCGGTTGGTGTTCGCCTTCACCTGCATCTTCTCCGCGCCCTGGGGGTACTTCACGAGCTCGGGGACGATCTCGACGCCGTATTTGGCCGGGTCAAGGCTGTTCAGCAGGTCTATGGCGTCCTGCTTGTTCTTCTCGATGCCGTAATAGCACTTGTCGAGACCGTGCGCAATGCGGACGAGCTCTATGCCCTTCAAAAGCTCCTCCGGGTGCTCCAGCATGGTGCGGTGGTCGCCGCAGAGATAGGGCTCGCACTCGGCGCCGTTTATGATGACCGTGTCCACCTTGCCGCGCGCGCCCTGGATCTTGAAGGCCGTCGGGAACATCGCGCCGCCCATGCCGACGACGCCGGCCTCACGGATGCGGGCGATGATAGCGTCGGGGTCCTTGAGCTGCTCCTCGCTGAGGGGCTTCATGTCCTCGCAGGGCGTGTCCTGAAAGTCGTTCTCAATGACGACGGACATGACCATGTCGCCCAGCATGTGGCGCCTGGGCTCGACGGCTATGACCTTACCGGAGACGGACGAGTGTACCGGGGCGGACACCGGCGCGTCGTTCGAGCCTATGAGCTGGCCCATCTTCACCGTATCCCCCACCTTGACGACGGGCTTGTTCGGGGCGCCTATCTGCTGGATCATAGGCAGCACCACGACAGGAGGCGGCGAGATGGTACGCACAGGCGTCTTACTGGCGGTCTTCGCGTAATCGGGGTGAACACCGCCATAGTACTTAAAGGGCATGAGCATCACCTCTCGTAATTTTTGACTATGCAATCGTAACACATTTGTCAATTTATGTCCAGCAAAAATGACACTAAAACACCATATTACCAAGATTATTTATTAACAATCCTGCGAAACTCTTAACAAATGCAAGTTTTGCGTCATTTTTGTCTCCTCCCTTCCGATATGCGGAAAGTGTGAATTTTTTGCGCGACTGCGTATGATAAAAATTTAACATTATGTCTCGTTTTTGTCAATCTTATTTTGCGCTTTTAATGGCTGCAAAGTTAATGTATAATAACGGAGCGGGGTCTGCCCCGCCGAAAGGAGGCTGCGGGATGACCGTCACAAGGCTCGGGGCGAGGAAATGGCTCTCCATAGTCCTGGTCGGACTAGTGGGCCAGTTCGCCTGGACCATTGAGAACATGTACTTCAACGTCTACCTCTACAACACCATCTCGACGGAGCCAGACTACATTGCGGCCATGGTGGGCTGGAGCGCGGCGGCGGCGACGCTGACAGCCCTTTTCATGGGCGCGCTCTCGGACAGGCTCGGAAAGCGCAGGCTCCTCATCGGGCTGGGATACATCCTCTGGGGAGGCTCGACGGCGGCCTTCGGGCTCGTGACCGTGGAGAGCGCGGCAAAGCTCTTCCCCGCTGCGAACGCGGTTGCTGCGGCGGCGGTGATGATAGTCGTGCTCGACTGCGTGATGACCTTTTTCGGCTCCACGGCGAACGACGCCGCCTTCAACGCCTGGCTGACGGACGCGACGGATGAGACGAACCGCGGCCGGGCCGAGTCCGTCATCGCAACGCTGCCGCTCATTTCCATGCTCGTCATCTTCGGGGCCTTCGACGGGCTGACGCAGGCCGGGCGCTGGAGGGAGTTTTTCGGCATCTTCGGCGCGCTGGTGACGGCGACGGGCGTTGTTTCGCTCTTTCTCGTGAAGGACGAGCCGGGTCTGGAGCCGCGGCGGGACAGCTATTTCAAAAACCTCGTCTACGGCCTGCGGCCCTCGGTGGCAAGGGAAAACCCGGGGCTCTACCTGGCGCTCGCGGCCTTCGCCGTGTTCTCGGTGGCGGTGCAGGTCTTCTTCCCCTACCTCATAATCTACATCCAAAACTTCCTCGGCATCGCGGACTACGCCATCGTCCTCGGCGTGGTGCTCATCGCGGCCTCGCTGGTGAGCGTGCTCTCGGGCAGGCTCATAGACAGGCTGGGCAAGCTGCGCTTCACCCTCCCGGCGTCGGCGGTGATGTTCGCGGGGCTCGTCGCCATGTACTTTGCACGCGGGCAGCTGGCGGTCATCCTGGCCGGCTGCGTGATGATGAGCGGCTACATGCTGGTGACAGCCTCACTCTCCGGCAAGGTGCGCGACCTCACGCCGCCGGACAAGGCCGGGCATTTTCAGGGCATCAGGATGCTCTTCGCCGTGCTGCTGCCCATGATAATCGGCCCGCAGATAGGCTCCGCCGTCATAAAGGGCGGGGACAGCACCTACGTCGAGCTGGGGGTCACGAAGACCGTGCCGACGCCGGGCATTTTCCTGGCCGCGGCGGGCGTGCTGCTTTTGACGCTCATACCCGTTTTCATCCTCAGAAGGAGGGAAAAGCATGCTGACAACTGAGTGGGGCGAGGCCCTCGACAGGGAGCACCCCCTGCCCGAATATCCCCGGCCCCAGCTCCGGCGCGAGGGCTGGCTGAACCTGAACGGCCCCTGGGAATACGCCTTCACCCGCAGCGGCAAGGAGCCGGAGGAGTATGATGGCGAGATAATCGTCCCCTTCGCGCCCGAGTCCGCGCTCTCCGGCGTGGGCAGGACGCTACAGCCGGGGGAATATCTCTGGTACCGCCGAGGCCTGACGCTGCCCGAGGGCTTCGACCGGGGGCGCGTGCTGCTGCACTTCGGCGCCGTGGACCGCTGCGCCCACGTCTGGATAAACGGCGAGGAGGCCTGTACGCACGAGGGGGGCTTTCTCCCCTTCTCCGCCGATATCACGCCGCTGCTGCTTCCCGAGGGGGAGGAAAACAGCCTCGTCGTCTGCGTCACGGACGAGACGGACAAGGCCCCCGGCTCGCGCGGCAAGCAGAAGCTCAAGCCCGGCGGCATTTGGTATACGCCCGTCAGCGGCATATGGCAGACCGTCTGGTGTGAGAGCGTGCCGGAAAGCTATATCCGCGGCCTCTTCATCACGCCGCACCCGGAGAAGAGCTCCGTCGAGCTCTTCGTGGACGGCGAGGGCCCCTGCCGGGCGCTCATAGGCGGCATGGCCTACGACTTCTACGCCGGGACGCCCGCCCTGCTCCGCCTGGAGGAACCCGTGAAGCTCTGGTCCCCGGAGGAGCCGCAGCTATACGAGCTCTCCCTCGCCCTGGGTGAGGACCGGGTGGAGAGCTACTTCGCCATGCGCAGCTTCTCCGTCGAGGCGGACTCCGAGGGGAAAAAGCGCCTGTTCTTAAACGGCAAGCCCTATTTCCACAACGGCCTGCTCGACCAGGGCTGGTGGCCCGACGGGCTCTACACCGCGCCGAGCGACGAGGCCCTGCGCTTCGACATCGAAACGGCCAAGGCCATGGGCTTCAACATGCTGCGCAAGCACGTGAAGGTCGAGCCCCTGCGCTGGTACTACCACTGCGACAGGCTGGGCATGCTGGTCTGGCAGGACATGCCGAACGGCGGAGGGACCTACAACCCCGCCGTCATCTCCGCCCCCCTGCTCACCGGCTGGCATATGAAAGACAACAAGTACGGCGCCTTCGGCCGGCGAGACGAGCGCGGGCGCATCCAGTTCCTGCGGGAGCTGCGCGAGATGGTGACGGAGCTATACAACTGCCCCTGCATAGCCATGTGGGTGCCTTTCAACGAGGGCTGGGGCCAGTTCGACGCCGAGCGCTGCGCCGCCGCCATCCTGGAGATAGACGCCACGCGCACCATAGACCACGCCAGCGGCTGGCACGACCAGGGCATAGGCGATATAAAGAGCCTGCACGTCTACTTCGACGACTACCGCTACTCCCCGGACAAGAAGGGCCGCTGTGTCGTGCTCTCCGAGTTCGGCGGCTACGCCTGGGCTGCGGAGGGCCACGTCTCTGAGCAGAAGCCCTTCGGCTACAAGAAGTTCAAAACGGCGGACGAGCTGCGCCGCGGCATCACCCTGCTCTACGACGGGCAGATACGCCCCGCCTGCCGCTCCGGCCTCGCCGCCGCCGTCTACACCCAGCTCACGGACGTCGAGGGCGAGCTCAACGGCCTCATCACCTATGACCGCAGGCTGGTAAAGATAGCCCCCGAAGCCGTCGCGCGCATGGTCCGAATGCCGCCGCTCAAAAAATGAAAAACCGCCGCCCCGGAGGGCGGCGGTTTTTTCCGCTGCGGACTTTGGTCCTGGTCTATAACAGACCAGTTGCTTTTCAAACGGCAAGGGCGATAAATGTTTGACAAGCCCGTCAATATGTACTATAATTTTAACACATGAGGGCGGGTTTGTTGTGCAATTCCGGCGCAAAGACGCCGCCGACTTCGTCTGAAAACAAACAATATACGAGGGGGCTGCAAATTGAAGGATCTGAAACACCTGATCTACTTTGAAAACCTCCTGCAGGAGGCTCAGAACGAGCTCGTCACGCAGGCGGTGAACGAGGGCAAGCTCGCGCTGGGATATAACTGCTACTACATCCCTGAGGTGCTGCTCAATCTTCCGGGATGCTTTTCCTCGCGCCTGCGCGCGCCGCGCTGCTCTTCCACGGACGTCGCCACCTACTACATGACCAACCGCAACTGTCCCTATGTCCGCTCCATCCTTGAGCGCGGCATCGAGGGCGGCTACAACTATCTGAGCGCCCTCTTCGGCGCCGAGAGCTGCGCCGCCATGGAGAGGATGCAGGAGCACTTCTTCCTCATAAACCCCGTGAAGAACGACAAGTTTTTCGTCACCATCATCGACCCGCCCATGAAGGGCGACAAGACCTCCCTCGACTACTACAAGGCCCAGCTGAAGCTCAAGGTGCTCGACGAGCTTGAAAAACGCTTTGGCATAGACACCTCCGAGGCCGCGCTGCGCAAGGCCGTCGAGGACTTCAACGAGCTTTGCGACACCATCACCGAGATAGGCAATTACCGCAAGCTCGAAAACCCGCCCATCACGGGTTATGAGTTCCACGTCATCCAGCTCGTCAGCCAGGTGTGTCCGCACGAGCTCATCCTCCCCTACATAAAGGAAACGCTGGAGGAGATAAAGACCCGCGAACCGGAGCCGAAGTTCCCCTTCCGCGCCCGCATAGTCATGGTCGGCTCCGAGATAGACGACCCGGACTTCACCAAGCTCGTCGAGATGTGCGGCGCCATGGTCGTGGCGGACCGCTACTGCTTCGGCAGCTTCCCGAGCAGGGAGCGCATAGACATCGCCCCCGGCGAGAGCGCCTATGACGCCATCTGCCGCCACTACCTCCACTGGAACCAGTGCGCGAGGTTCATGTCCGGCGACAAGATAGACCAGCGCCACACGGAGGTCAAGCGCCTTGTGGACGAGTTCCATGCCGACGGCGTGGTGTATGAGAACATGAAGTTCTGCGAGTTCTGGAGCTATGAGAAGGTCCTGGGCTCCTTCGTCCTGCAGAGCGAGATGGGCGTGCCCTGCTGCACCATCGAGAAGGAATACGCGCTCGGCTCCGTGGGCCAGCTGCGCACGAGGTTCCAGGCCTTCGTCGAGAGCCTGGAGATCAAAAAGATCAACGCCTGAGGAGGGGGGAGAAGAAGATGAAAAACCCGATCACAGCCTTTGTGGACAAGAAACTGCAGAAATTCGACCCCAAGTGGCAGGCGGAAAACGGCACCGGCGGCCTGCGCAGCCGCTTCTATGACAAGACCGGCATCGCCAAATACCGCGAGTGGCGCGGCGTACACGACACCATGGTGGACTACCTCGCCTGGCTGAACAACCTCAAGAGCATGGGCCTCATGGTCGCCAGCGCACCCCTGCCGGTGCTCAAGGGCATGTGGGAGTACCGCTGGATGGGCTCCTACCTCGGCACCTTCTGCTTCATAGACAGGCTCTTCGAGGGCTTCCGCGGCCCCGAGCTGAAGATCGCGCATCTCAATATGCACGCCATAGTCCAGAGCCTGACGAAGAAGATAGCTCTGGTCCTCTCCAATGACCGCAGGCTCGGCGGCGGCCCGCTGACCGACAGGCTGGTCCCGATGGACGAGGTCATGCCGCCCCTCTTCATGGCCGGCTTCCCGAACCTCATCCCCATCCCGCTGCAGACCCTGCCCGAGTTCATCATCTGCGACATTGACCAGCACCTGCAGCCGCACTATATAGACGTCGCCGAGAGCTTCGGCCTCGCGGCGGACGTCTGCTCCCGCTGCTCGGCTGAGACGGGCGTCACCTTTGAGGACGACTTCCCGCTCATCGGCAAGGCCATGCTCACGACGAACATGCCCTGCAACGCCAGCGAGGCGACGAGTATGTTCCAGCGCCGCCGCATAGGCCTGCCCGACTTCCCCATCACCATGGCGATGATACACAACGAGCCGGGCGCGCACCCCTACAGCACCCAGGTGCTGAAGGACGCCATCGCCTTCATCGAGAAGGAATACGGCGAGAAGTACGACTGGGACGCCCTCTTCGAGCGCGCCAAGCACATGAACGAGCAGAACACGATAGAGCTCGAAAAATGGGACATCTTCAAGACCCCGTATTCCGCCCTGTGCGGCATTGCTGAGACGCTGTACCGCCTCTACTCCTGGGCCAGCGTCAACGGCCAGGAGGACTACTTCACGAAGACGGACCGCAAGGTCATCAAGATCATGCGTCGCTGCTACAAGAAGAAGTACGAGCCTTTCGGCGGCAAGACCCGCCACCGCGCCTTCCTCTGGGGCCCCTCCGCGGTGTACTACACCGACTTCCCGACCTGGATACAGAACTGCTGGGGCGTCAACATCGTGCTGAACATGGACTCGACGATGGGCCACAACATGATAAGCACGGACGACCCGGAGCAGGCCATCAAGGATTTGGCGCTGTTCTCGGAGAAGGGCGTCATGCGTCACCACGCCGTCGGCGGCTGGGAGAACGTCAACGCCATCTGGGACTGGGCGAAGAACTTCAACTGCGACATGGTGCTCATGAACGACAACGTCGCCTGCAAGGGCATGAACGGCGTCCACGCAATGATGGAGGAGCAGGCGCGCGATCTGGGCTTCTACTTCATCTTCGTGGAGCACGACCTCGAAGACTGCCGCACCATCTCGCGGCGCGACATGCGCAACATCGTAAACAACTACATGTCCGTCGTCGTGGGCGAGGAGCCGCTGGACCCGACCCTGGTCGATTTCGACGACTCCGAGGCGTGGTAAGGAAAGGCAGGTAAAGCGAAATGAAGAAAGCAAAAAAGGCAAAGGTCCCGGCGAAAAAGCGCGCGCTGAAGATAGCTGGCAAGCTGACCCTGTTCGGCTTCATCACCTTCCTCGTGACCTTCGGCATATACTTCTTTAACCTCGAAAACAAGCTCATCTACTACATCATCCGCCCGTTCCTCAACAAGCACTACGATAATCAGAAGCGGGACAGAAGGATAGTGTAACGAACAAAAAAGCAAGCCCGCCGGTCAAATGGCCGGCGGGTCGTTTTTTTCCCGGGTATTTGCGCACATATCGCGCAGCTCCGCAAAATTGCCGGGCTCGGCGCTGAAGCTGAAGTCCTCTCCGCAGCTCCCGCAGCCCTGGACGCGGATCTTGACGGTCCCCTCCCCCAGCAGGCATCGCAAAAGCACGGCCGTATCCTCTTCGCCCCGGAGCACGATGCAGCTGCCCCGTCTGACGCCTGCGAGCTTCCAAGTGCGCCCGCCCTGGCTTATCTCTATGTTGAACTCGGTGCCGCTCAAAAGCTCGCACCAAAATATGCCTCTGAAAGTGAAAGAGGCGCCCGAGCTGTCTACCTCAAGGTAGGCCTCCAGCAGATATCGTCCCTCGACCTCAAAGCCCTGGTCATTAATAATGTAAAACTCTGCGTCTGCGGGCTCAGATGTGCATGGCACGGCTTTCCAGACAGGCGCCCCGCAGCCGCAGCCTGACAGCAGCAGGATTAGCAGCAGCCAGGCAGCCGCGAGCATTATTGCAGTTTGCCCTTTATTCATCGACATCTCCCCATATGCGCGTGGCCATATCTTAGCATATGTCGCGGAAAATGTCTACTATCGTATACATATTTTCTCCCTATTTCCCGTAGACTAAACGTATCCGGAGGGAAAGAGGGGTGGAGCGTGTTGGAGTTTGACAAAGGGGCGGCAGGACGGACAATACGCTCGCTGCGGCGCGAGCGGGGGCTGTCGCAGGAGGTGCTCAGCGGCTTTGCGGGCATTGCCAGGACGCATTTGACGATGATAGAAAACGGAACGAAGCAGGCCAACTTCGAGACGATATGGCGAATCGCGCTCGCCCTCGATCTGCGCCCGAGCCAGCTGGTAGAGCAGATCGAGCGCGAATGTTTGGCTCCCGGCAGCACAGAGGCAGACGCGAAAAAATAATCCGCGCCACACCCGCCTCCTCCGCATCGCGCGTGCGGCGGCGGGTTTTTACGTATCTGCGTTGGATTTTACCGCGAGGCAGACCGACGTTCGGGTCGTCGAGGACGCCGACCCCTACAGGGTTTCTGCGTGACGCACCGTGTGCGGAGCCGTGGGCGTATCTTGTAGGGGCGGGGTTCCACCCCCTCGCCGCGGCGGCGAGTGATGAAATAAGTCCGCGAAGCGGACACCTTAGCGGCCGAGTGGCACCTCCCACGCGAGTGGGAGAGGCGGGTGGGTCCCGAAACCTCACGGGGGCGCCACCACCCCAAGCGCTTTTCTTTGGGGCTCCACCCCGTTTCTTTGGGCAAGACCAAAGAAATGGGGTGGAACATGCAGCACCAACGTAAAGATACGCAGCAACAAAACGGCGAGTTCCTAAAACCCACCCCGGGCGGGGATGGAACCCCGCCCCCACAGGCGTGTCTCACGTTTGCACAACCCGCTGCGGCGCGCGTCCATGGCCGCCGCCCCTGGACCCGCCCGCTTTTTGTAAAAAAGCGGGCCAAAAAACTTCTAAACAGCCGGACTGCGCCGGCCGAAAACCACCAAGGGAGGCACCCCCATGCCCGATAAACTCCTGATAGCCGACGACGAGCCCGACATCGTGGACACCCTCGCCCGCTGCTTCGCCGCGCGCGGCTACGAAATACTCCGCGCCCACAGCGGCGAGGAAGCCGTCCGCCAGGCCGGACGCGCGCCCGACCTCATCCTGCTCGACGTCAATATGCCCGGCCTCGACGGCCTCGAGGTCTGCCGCCGTATCCGCCAGCACGTCGCCTGCCCCATCATCTTCCTCACCGCCCGCGTCGAGGAGGCCGATAAGCTCCGCGGCTTCGCCGCCGGCGGCGACGACTACGTCGTCAAGCCCTTCTCCCTCGAAGAGCTCGCCGCGCGCGTGGACGCCCACCTGCGCCGCGAGCGCCGCCGCGGCACAGCCTCGGAGCTCCGTTTCGACGGGCAGCTCGTCATAAACTACACCGACCGCCGCGTCACCTGGGCCGGCCACGAGCTGGGCCTCGTCCGCCGGGAGTTCGACATCGTGGAGTTCCTTTCCCAAAACCCCGGCATGGTCTTCGACCGCGAGCGTATCTACGAGTGCGTCTGGGGCATAGACGGCGAGGGCGACAGCGCCGTCATCTCCGAGCACGTCCGCCGCATCCGCGCCAAATTCGCCGCCGCAGGCTGCGAGAGGCAGTATATCGAAACCGTCTGGGGGGTCGGCTACCGTTGGGCAAGATAAAAGCCGCCAACGAGCGACGCCGCCGCAGGCTCCGGGATGCGCCCCTGCGCTTCAGCTTCGTCCTCTACATGGTCGTGACCGCCATCACGGCGACCGCCGTCTGCGCCATCATCATAAACGGGCTGGACAACACGCGGATAGAGCTCTACTATAAATATCGTGAAATGGCAGAGGTGATACCCGTCCCAGAGGACGGGCACGTCGAATACGGCTACACGGACGACGCCGAGGTCTACGTCATCTATGACGCGGACGACCACGCCGTGGACAGCGGCAGCGTTCCCTATGACGAAGGCAGTCTGGTGAGCGACATCGGCGGCGTGATCATCATGCCCGAGTACAGCGCCGAGGACAATTCCCTGGACTATGCGTGCCGCGCCCTGCAGGCCGTGACCATACCCATATCCTACCTCGGCGGCATAATCCTCTGCGCCATAATCTTCTACCGGCGCAAGCTCAAGCGGCCCATCGAGATACTGAACGCCGCCTCGGCCAAGATCGCGGAAAACGACCTCGGCTTCACGGTGGAAGTCCCCTGTGGCAACGAGCTGGGCCGTCTCTGCGAGTCCTTTGAGAAGATGCGCGCCTCCCTGCTCACGCTCAACCGCGAGCACTGGGCGCAGATGGAGGAGCGCCGCCGCCTCAACGCCGCCTTCGCCCACGACCTGCGCACGCCCCTGACCGTCCTGCGCGGGCGGGCGAGCCTGCTGGAAGCCGAGCCGACGCCGGACAGCGAGGCCGCCGCGGATTTAAAGGTCATGAAGGCGCATATAGAACGCCTTGTCCGCTATGCCGACGCGATGTCGAGCCTCCAGCGCATGGAGGACGTCGAGGTCCGACGTGAGCCCGTGGAGCTTGCGGTCCTGGCTGAGAGCCTGCGCGAGACGGCGGAGACACTCTTCCCCGGCCGCGAGGTGCACGTCTCCCAAAACGGCGGCAAGGCTATGGTGGACGCCGAGGTCGTCATGCAGGTCTGCGGCAACATACTCTCCAACAGCGCGAGGTACGCGCGCAGGCGGGTGGAGATAGAGCTCCTGCTCGTGAACGGGGCTCTGCGCGTTGCCGTCACGGACGACGGCGGCGGCTTCACGCGCGAGGGGCTGGAGAAGGCGGCCTCACCATTCTACAAGGGCGAGGGCAGCGGCTCGGAGCATCTGGGCCTGGGCCTGAACATCTGCGATATCCTCTGCCGCCGCCACGGCGGGCGGCTGGTAATAGAAAACGCTGGCGCGGGCGCGCGCGTGACCGCCGTTTTCGGCGTCGAATAGGCCCGCAGGAAGGGGGAGCTGTAGCTTGCAGCTCTATTTTGCGCCGCTTGAGGGCGTCACAGGCTATGCCTTCCGCCGGGCGCATATGCGGTATTTCGCCCCGGCGGATAAATATTTTGCGCCCTTCTACTCGCCCACGCGGGAGCACGTCCTGCCGCCGCGCGCGGCACGCGAGCTCTCTCCGGAGCGCAATGCGGGCCTGCCGCTGGTGCCCCAGCTGCTCTGCCGGGATTCGGGCGACTTCATCTGGGCGGCGAAGCACCTGGCGGACATGGGCTACGGCGAAGTTAACCTCAATCTGGGCTGCCCCTCAGGCACCGTGGCGGCGAAGGGCAAGGGCTCGGGCTTCCTGGCCTTTCCGGCGGAGCTGGAGGCGTTTTTCGAGCGCGTGTTCGCGGAGCCGGACATGCCGCGAGTCTCGGTGAAGACGCGCCTGGGCGTGGAGGACCCTGCGGAGTTCGGTGCGCTGCTTGAGATCTACCGGCACTGGCCCATTTCGGAGCTCATCATTCACCCGCGCGTGCGGCGGGACATGTACCGCCTGCCCGTGCGCCCGGAGCGCTTCCCGGCGTGCGGCCCCTGGCCGCTGTGCTGGAACGGGGACGTATTCACGCCCGGCGCGGCGCGGGAGACGCAGGCGCGCTTCCCCCGCGTCTGCGCGCTGATGCTGGGCCGGGGCGCGGCGGCGAACCCGGCGCTTTTCTCGCTCATACGCGGCGGCCCGGGCGCGGAGCGCGGGGCGCTCAGGCGCTTCCACGACGAGATCTACGAGACCTGCTGCCGCGACTTCGGCTCCGCCGGCTCGGCGGTGCTGCGCATGAAGGAGCTCTGGAGCTATCTGCGCTGCCTGTTCCCGGACTCGGACAAGGCGCTCAAGCGCCTGGCAAAATCTAAGCGCCCGGAGGAATACGAAGCCGCCGCGCACGACATACTCACAAACGAGCGCCTGTCCCCCGACGGCGCATACACAGCGCAATACTAAATTCGGCGCCCATATCCGAAGCTGAAGCTCCCGCTGCACATCCTGCTCAAGCCCCTCGCCCTGGCGGGCGAGTGGTATAAAAGTTTTTTGCCCCGCTTTTTTACAAAAAAGCGGGCGGGGTCCAGGGGC
>OHNO01000815.1_pt1 | contig 15426 bp, 10 predicted proteins | sample 1569521 | NCBI WGS metagenome assembly OHNO01 (sample SAMEA3879604, study PRJEB24766) | human gut metagenome | biome: human-associated habitat; feature: feces | place: USA | collected 1985/1987
GTAGAACTTGAAAAAGAGATTTATGAGGATGCCAATGAGACGTTTAATATCAACTCGCCAAAACAGCTTGGAGTAGTTCTGTTTGAGAATATGAAAATTCCGGGCGGAAGAAAGACGAAGACCGGTTACTCTACGGCTGCGGATGTGCTGGAAAAACTGGCGCCTGATTATCCGGTGGTCCAGAAAATCCTGGACTACCGCCAGCTGACAAAGCTGAATTCCACCTATGCGGAAGGCCTGGCAGCCTACATCGGTGAGGACGGAAGGATTCACGGCAAATTCAACCAGACCATCACGGCCACGGGGCGCATCAGCAGCACGGAGCCAAACCTTCAGAATATCCCTGTGCGCATGGCCCTGGGCAGGGAAATACGCAAGGTATTTGTTCCAAAGGAAGGCTGTGTGTTCGTGGACGCGGATTATTCCCAGATTGAACTGCGCATCATGGCGGCTCTTTCAGGAGACCCCGCCATGTGCGGAGCATTCAGGGAAGGACGGGACATCCATACGGAAACGGCCGCCCGTGTGTACGGCATTCCCCGCGACCAGGTGGACGCCGTTATGCGCCGTGCGGCCAAAACGGTGAATTTCGGCATTATTTACGGCATTTCCGCCTTCGGTCTCTCCCAGAGGCTGGGCTGCCCCCGCGGAGAAGCCGCCACTTTGATTGAAAACTATTTTACCCAGTTCCCCATAGTTAAATCCTTCATGGAAGACCTGGTTCACAAAGCGGAACAAGCCGGTTACGCGGAAACGCTATTGGGGCGACGGAGGATGATTCCGGAAATCAATTCCGCCAACAAGACCATTAAGTCCGCCGCGGAACGTACTGCCATCAACACCCCCATCCAGGGCACGGCGGCGGATATGATTAAAATAGCCATGATCCATGTGGACAAATTGCTGAAAGGCACCAGATCCCGGCTTATCCTCCAAATTCATGATGAATTGCTGGTGGACCTGCACAGGGATGAGTTGGCTCTCATTCCCAAGATAGAGGAAGCCATGGTCAGCGCGCTGCCCCTGCCCAACGGCGTTCCCATTCTGGTGGAAGCCAGGACGGGAGGCAACTGGCTGGAAGCCCATTAAAAAATATTTTTTCAAAAGACTCCCACGCGTTCCGCATTCCAGAATTCCCGCGCCTTCCCGATGCCGTATTTTCCCTTCCGGCCGTATCGGGTTCCAGTTTGTGGACGAGTTATCCCTCCAGCGGGAAATTTTTGAAAAGAATGATTCCCCCCGCGGCAGAAAAATGGGTGGGAAAGGATATCCCTTTGAAAAAATGAATTAAAGAATCAGAGCGTCCCCTGCCTGGAATTCCGGAACGGTCACCAGGGCTCTGCCGTCTTTTAACGCCACTACCTGCACCTTGCGTTCCTGCATTCCTGACGGCGTTTTTACCTGGATGGAGCTGCCGTCCCTGACGGCGGAAGCGGGAATCCACGCGGAAACGGGAACTTGAACATTGATGGCTACTTGAAGAGCCATGTTGACGGGAGCCACTTGCCACTCGGAAACATGGGAGGCATTCGGCTCCAGGGAGGCAATCAACACGGCGGAATTGCTTTTGGAATCCAGCGCCGCATCCACCGCCGTAACGCGGCCCAACCACTGCAGCCGTTTTCCATTATTCAGCACGCAAGAGGCGGTCAGAGCCGTATTCACCTTGCCCTGCTCATCCCTGGGCAATGCGGAAAATTCTTCCAGCGGAACGGGAATCCGTATCATCCGCTCCTGAAGAGGAATTACTTTCCCCACCGGCTGCCCGGCGACCACGCGGGCACCGGCTCCCACAGAGCATTCCACCACCTGGCAGGTATAGGGAGCTTCCAGCACCGTATCCCGGAGGGCCTGTTCTGCTTCCGCCACATACGCCTCCGCGGCGTTCAGCCTGGCGTTTACGGCTCTGCGCTGCGGAACCCGGAGCACCAGTTCGGATTCCTTTCCGCTTTTGGAGACGGAGCTGTATGTCTTTTTGATGGCTTTCAGGGCTTCCGCCTGCTCCGTAGAAACATCCAGGCGGGCCTGTTCCAGTTCCGCCTGAGCGTTCGCCAGTCGGGCGCGGTATTCAAATTTTTCCAATTCCATCAGGGGGGTTCCCTTCAGGACAATTTCCCCCACATTAAACAGGGGATGCACTTTGTCCACCTTTCCGGAAACGCTGGGAGAAAGCATCGTCAGGTAGGAGGCCTTTACGATGCCGGGCGCGGAAATGGAAAGAGTGTTCGTCTGCAGCCGGAGGGGTGTCTCCGTTCCTGCGGGCGCGCAGCCCCTGTTTCCGGAAGAGGAAAAAGAGACGGACGGCTCCGTTACAATAGCCGTGCCTATCAGAAGCGCCACAATCCCCAGGCCGATGCCTATGGACCAAGACGTTCCCTTTTTTTGAGGGGCCTCGCTCATCAACAGTTCCGGGGGAAACGCGTCCCGTTATTTGGGATATTCCGTCTCCATGATGTGAGAATAGGCCTCCGCCGTTTCCACAGCCACGGTTTCAATATTCTTCATCAACTGGGCAAACTGGGCTTCCGTGAGGTCCATGCCTTCCAGAACGAAGGACTGGCGGTAATAAACATACCCGCTGTTGGGGTCCAGCTGAAAGGCGCCGGCCGTCTGGTCCGCGTTCAGTTCGCTGAGGATAATGCTGACTTCCACACGGCGGTTTTCAGGAACCTTGGCGGCAAAAAGCACGTCAATGACCAGCGTCTCCGGACGTTCAATCATGGTGTACAGGAGGCTCACCGGGGTGAACGTATCACAGGGGACGAATGCGATGCCTGTCTTAATGTTGTGGTCATCAGCGGAAGTAATCCATTCCGTTTCTTCCCCTCTCTTTCTGAGAACGGTGTACACACGGTCCAAAAGGCTGAGATGCTGGTTTTCCATATTGAAAATTGTTTAACAGGGGGGTTGCTTGCAAAGGCGCATGCAACGTACGCGCCCGTTTACTGAATTCAAGCTTACTGGCATCCTTCTGATTCGTCAAGCTCTCCTGACGTAAAGAAATTGAAAAAACACGTATGCGGACGGCATAAAAAATACAGACGCCGTCCGAAAGGGCGGCGTCTGGAAAAAACGCGTACGCCGGGAGTTCCGGCTTCTTTCCGAGGTTCTTTTTACAGGATATCCCCGGGCTGGTAGCCCGCCCCGTCCGGAAACCTGTCCGTCACTTCCTTCACCATGGAGCGGAATGCTTCCACCTGGGCGTCAGCCATGCCCGTAGCGGAGGAATTGGAATCAAAAATGCGCTGAAGGTCCGCCCGGTCTATTCCCAGGCGCCCGTCTTCCGCCAGGCGGTCCAGCAAATTGTTTTCCATGATTTTCCCGGCGCGCAGGTCATTGGAGACAGCCACGGCATGTTCCTTGATCACCTCATGGGCGGTCTCCCGGCCAATGCCGCGCTTGACGGCCTCCATCAGGATGGTGGTTGTCATCAGGAAAGGCAGGTAGCGGCGCAATTCCGCAGCCACCACGGCCTCATACACGCCCATCTGGTTCAACACGGTCAGGAAGGTTTCAAACAGGCCGTCCGCAGCGTAAAAGGAATCAGGCATGACTACGCGGCGCACCACGGAGCAGGAAACGTCCCCTTCATTCCACTGATCCCCGGCCAGCCCGGAAATCATCATCAGGAAGCCTTTCAAAATGACGTGGAAGCCGTTGACGCGCTCGCAGGAGCGGGCGTTCATCTTGTGCGGCATGGCGCTGGAGCCAGTCTGCCCCTTGGCAAACCCCTCCGTGGCCAGTTCATGGCCGGCCATCAGGCGCAGGGTCTTGGCGAAGGAGGAGCAGCCGGAGGTGAGTTCCACCAGCCCGGAAACCACGGAAAAGTCCAGAGAACGCGGATATACCTGCCCCACATTCATCCACTTGGCAGGGATGCCCAGGTGGGCGCACACGCGGTCTTCCAGTTCCAGCACGCGGACGGCATCCTGCCCGAAGAGGGAAAGCTGGTCAAGCTGGGTTCCAACGGCGCCCTTCAGTCCACGCACGCTGTAACGGTCCATGAGGGAAATCCAGGCCCCCAGGCCGTGCACGATGTCTTCCCCGAACATGGCGACACGCTTGCCCATGGTTGTGGTCTGCGCGGCTACATTGTGCGTGCGTCCGGCAATGGTCACGTGCTTCCATTGTTCAGCCAGGGCGCTCATGCGGTTCAACACGGCCACGGCCTTGTCCCGGATGATTTGCATGGACTTCCAAATCTGGAGCTGTTCCACATTTTCCGTCAGGTCCCGGGAGGTCATGCCCTTGTGGATATGCTCGCATCCGGCCAGCTCGCAAAATTCTTCTATGCGCGCCTTCACATCGTGGCGTGTCACGCGTTCGCGTGCGTCAATGGAGGGAAGGTTCACCTGGTCTTTCACCCGTTCATAGGCCTCAATCACCCCGTCCGGAATATCCAGCCCCAGATCCCTCTGGGCTTTCATCACGGCAATCCAGAATTCGCGTTCCAGAATGATGCGGCCCTCTGCGGACCAGATGGATTTCATGGCGGCGGAGGCGTACCTTTCAGCCAGGACATTGGGAATCACGCTCATATCAAAATGTGTATATGCGGGGGTTATCAAAAACGGTGAGCCGCCATGATCATGACGGAAGGGAAAAAAGCAAGCACTTTCCCGCAGCTTCACGGATTAGGGACGCCGGGGAATTCCGCCGGCCGGCAAAGCCTCCCTTCCATGCCCCTAGTCCGGCATTGCGCCTCCCCGCCAATAAAAATTTCAAGAACAGGCAAAAATTTTTATTCCCGAATAACGGAATCGCAACACCTCCGCTTACCGCCATGTTCCTTCATTCCCTTGGCGGCGGCTCCAGGCCGTACCGGGCATAACCGGAAACGATTTCCTGAAGGATGGCGGAAATTTTTTCCAGGGAACGGACGGGGACGTATTCATACTTTCCATGGAAGTTGTGGCCTCCGGCGCACAGGTTGGGGCACGGCAGCCCCATGAAGGAGAGGCGGGCTCCGTCCGTGCCTCCGCGCACAGGGACGATTTCCGGCCTCACTCCCACGGCTTCCATGGCCCTGCGGGCATGTTCCACCAGGTGCATGTGCGGAAGTATCTTTTCCTTCATGTTGTAATAGGAATCCGTAATTTCCGCCTTTACCGTCCCCTCCCCGTATTTACGGTTCAGCAGGGCCGCGCATTCCTGCATGAATTCCTTCTTGCGCTCAAAGGCCGCCCTGTCATGATCCCTGATGAGGTATTCCGCAGCCGCCCGTTTCACATCTCCCCGGAGTGAATCCAAATGATAAAAGCCCTCGTACCCTTCCGTAAAAGCGGGATTCTGGAACGCGGGCAGCATTCCCTGGAATTCCATGAGAACCAGGCAGGCATTCAACATCCTGCCCTTGGCGCTTCCGGGATGAATGGAAGAGCCCTGCACCGTCACCACTGCGGAAGCCGCATTGAAATTTTCGTATTCAATTTCCCCCAGGGCGCCTCCGTCCACGGTATAGGCGAAATCCGCACCAAATCGCGCCACGTCAAAGGCATCCGTTCCGCGTCCTATTTCCTCATCCGGCGTGAAGGCGATCCGTATCTCGCCGTGAGGCCGTTCGGGGTTCAGCAGGAAGGAGGCTGCCATATCCATGATTTCCGCCACACCGGCCTTGTCGTCCGCGCCAAGCAGGGTAGTTCCATCCGTCACGACCAGGTCCTGGCCCAAATAATCCGCCAGTTCGGGAAAAACGGCGGGGGAAAGCACCATTCCCTGTTCCGGATTGAGCAGGATGTCTCCGCCGTCGTACGAGCGCACGATGCGGGGCTTCACTCCGCTGCCGGAGACTCCCGGAGCCGTATCCACATGGGCCACCCAGCCGATGACGGGAACATTCCCCTCCACGTTGGAAGGGATGGAGGCGTAAACAATTCCGGAATCATCATCCAGTTCCGCCTGCGCTCCCATGTCCTTCAATTCCCCGGCCAACAGCCGGGCCAGCTCCGTCTGGCCGGGGGTGGATGGCACGGTGGCGGAATCCGCGTCCGACTGGGAGCCCACGGAGACATACTTCAAAAAACGGTCTAAAACGGAGATGTTCATGGGAAAAATCAAGGATTGGCAAGAGTCTACCACCCGCCCCCGCGAACACAAGCACAAGACACGGTTTATTCTTGCGATTCAGGACGGTGTGCCGTATGTAAACAAAGCTTCTCCCCATGATGACTCCTCTCCCCCTTGGCATTACCCTTGCTTTGTCCCTGACCTGCGGCTCCATGCCCCTTCTGGCCCAGGGGTCGTATATGCCCGGCCCCATGCCCGCCACCGCCGGGACAAAGCAGGATCCAACGGACATGTACCTGGAGGCGTTGAGGCTGGTGACCCAAGCCGCAGGACTGGTGGAAAAACGGGATTATATAGGAGCCATCCGCCTGACGCAGCAGGCGGAAGACAAGTTCGGACGTTTGGCTAAGTCTTATCCCCAATGGCGCCCCAACCTGCTGCAAACGCGCCGCCAGCTCAACAGGGAAAATCTGGACCAGTGGCAGAAGCTGGCCCAGCAGCAGGCCGCCGCCTCTTCTTCATCCGGCTTGGAGCTGGAACGCCCGGCCTCCGTGCCGAAGCGCCCCAGGCCAAAACCCAACATAGCCCTCCCTCCCGGCTACAAGGGCGTGGAATTCCCTACCCGTCCCGGAGAATCCCTGATCAATACCATCCCGTCCCCTTCCGTTTCTCCCGGGGCGGCTCCAGAAGTGGTGGAGAGCAATTACGAACGCATCCGCAGACTGCTGGATAAAACCACCATGGAGAACAATGCTCTGATCCAGGCTCTCAAGCGCACCCGCCGGGAGCAGGAGGAGATTCTGGCAAAACTGGCCGTGGCATCCGCCGGAGAATCCGTTTACCGGGATGAATTGCTCAAGGTCAAAAAGCAGATGGAGGATGAAAGAAAGACCAGCAACAAGCTTATCCAGACTCTCACCAGGAGAGTGGAGGAACTGGAACAAAATGTCACCTCCCTCAGCCAGGACAAAGCCCGTTATCTGGCGCAGATCGCCGATCTTCAGCTGCAGCTCAGGGAGTACCAGGACAAGCTGGACAAAGTGACGGATGAGAAAAACGCCCTTCAGAAAGACCGGGACCAATTGGCGGCCCTGGTGGAGCTCAACAGCCCGGACAAAACAAAAAACCTGTTGGACCGCAACCTGACGCTGGCGGCCCAGCTCAAGGATGCCCAGGACAAAATCGCCGCTCTGGAAACAGCCAAATCCGATTCCGAAGAACAGCGGAAAGCCAACCTGAAAGCGTTGGAAGAGGCGCGTGAGGAATCCGCAGACCTGAAACAGAAACTGATTGCCATCCGGGATGAAAACATCGGCTACCGCAAACGCATCACAGAGTTGAATACCAAGCTCATCAATGCGGATGTGGAACTGTCCAAGCTGGAGGCCAATCCGGAAAAAAGCCCGCTTCTTCTGGAAGAAAACCAGCTGCTGCGCTCCACCATCGCCAAGCAGCTCCGCATACTTTCCGTGCAGGACCAGAGCCGCTCCCTGCTCATCAGCACTTATAAGCGGCTGCATCAGGAAAATCCGGACACGGCGGAAATAGCCTCCCTGATGGACAATGAAGAAGCCATCAAGCTCACTCCTGCGGAAAAACAAATTGTCAACGCCATTGCCAGGGATAACAATATCAATGTTCCCCTGACGGATCAGCAGAAGGAAAAAATCAACAAGCTGGCACAGGCCCTCTCTGCGGAACGCGGCAAGGCCGCCCAGCTTGCCCGGGATTTGGAACTGGCGCGCAGCCAGATGAAGACCAAAGCGGACAAATCCGCCAGAAACGACAAGAAACAGGCGGAAGCCCTGGCGCGGGCCCAGAAGGCCCTGGAACAGAAAAACATTCAGGTGGAGGAACTCACCCGGCAGATGGAAGAACTGAAAAGCCGTTCCGCCGAACAGGCCCGCCTGGCCGCCATCTCCGCCGGAACCATTACTCCGGACCAGGAAAAAGCGCTGAACCGGAGCATGGAAGCCACGGTACGCCGGAAGCTGGAGGCGGAAGCCCTGGGGCAAGGCGCCGCAGAAGCCTTCGCCAAAAAACGCTATGCCGCCGCGGAACAGTTGTACCGGACTTTGCTGGACTTCCAGCCGGCTCACGTTCCGGCCCTGGTCAATCTGGGGACCATTCTGCTTCAGCGCAACAAGGCGGAGGAAGCCATTAAATTTCTGAAAAAAGCCACGGAACTGGACGCCTCCTCCTCCCCCGCATGGTTCATGATGGGGGTGGCCCAATACCGCGCCGGGGAAGACCACCACGCCATCGCCTCCCTGACGGAAACGGTCAGGCTGGATCCGGCCAACGCTCCCGCCCTGCTTTACCTGGGCAACCTGGAAACCAGCGCCGGGAACTATGAAAAAGCGGTGGCCCACTTTGAAAACGCCCTGAAAATCCAGCCGGAATCACCGGACGCGCACTTCAACCTGGCCTGGACCTATTCCCGGCTGGGCCGCACGGCGCAGGCACGCAAAAGCTATGATGCAGCCATCCGCTGCGGAGGCTTGCCGGATTCCGACCTGGAGCTTGCCATTACCGGAACCACCACCCTTCCCCGCAAAAAACAGGCCGCGGACCAGAATCCCGCATCCGCCGCAAAAGAGGACGGCCCCCAGCTGGCCGCGGCAATAAGCGATCCGTCTGCCATTCCCCACGACGCTAATGAAGTGCCTGCTCATGTGGCGGAGGATCCGAATGCGCAGGAAAAGCCGTCCGCCGGTCCCAAACAGGTTGTCGTCAGCCACCGTCCGGAAACCGAACCCGTTTCTCTGGCAGCCCAAATGAGGGAAACTGCCCCTGCGGCGGCATCCTCACAACCTCCGGCAGAAGCCGCAACTGCCGCAACGGAAACGACCAAGCCGGAAAAGCAGGAACCTCCGCGCAGGAAAAGCCGTTTCCGAATCGGTTCCTGATGGAATTCTCCCCTTTCCCACTAAATAAAGCCATGTATCACGTTTCCATTTTAGGACTGGGCCTCATTGGCTCACGGATTGCACGCCATATGGCCGGAATGGGCGACAAGGTCACCGTCTGGAACAGAACTCCGCGGGAAGATTTTCCGGAAGCGGTTCCTACCCCGGCGGATGCGGCACGCGCTTCCAAAGTTATCCAGCTCTATCTGAAAGACAGGAATGCCTGTCTGGAAGTGTTTGAACAAATGAGAGGGGCTCTGACACCGGAGCATATCATTCTAAACCACTCAACCATTGACCTGGCGACCGTCGGCAAACTCTCCCTGATGAGTTCCGCCATCGGCTGCACGTATGTGGATTGCCCGTTCACCGGCTCCCGTTTGCCCGCGGAAAAAGGGGAACTGGTTTACTACGTTGGCACGGATTCCACCACACTGGACCGCATACGCCCCGTGCTGGAGCACAGTTCCCGGGACATCCTGCACCTGGGCGGCATCGGAGCCGGCACCGTCGTCAAACTGGTCACCAACATGGTCTCCGCCACTATGGTGCAGAGTTTGAGCGAAGCCCTGGCTATCTCCCAGGCGTACGGCATTTCCCAAGAAATGCTGGGCCAGGCCATTTCCCGGAACGTCATCGCCTCCCCTCTGGCTGCATTTAAGCTGCCCCTGATGGCAAAGCGTGACTTTTCCACCCATTTCTCCCTGGACAACATGAGGAAAGACAGTATTTACGCTCAGGAACTTGCCGCAGAAAAAGGAATCCACCCGCCTGTTGCCGCCCTGGTTTCCTCCATCATGGGGAAGCTGTGCCGGGAAGGTCGCGCGGAAGAGGATTTCAGCTGTCTGGCGGAACAATTCGACTAACTTTTTCCGTTGATGAAATTCAGGGGAACATGCGTCTTTCTGTTGACGGCTCTTCTTCTGCTCCCTGCCGGCCGGGGACAGGAACGAAAGGAGCCTGGCAATGATTCTTCCGCGGAAGTGCGGCAGACGGAAGAAGAATCAGCATCCGTCCAGGATGCGGATTTTATTGATGACGCCTCGGACCGTCCAGTATTGCAGGGCAGTTCCAATGTAAACCCCGTCGTTCCCCCTTCACCTTCGGCAAGGACCGCCGCCGGAGCGGAGGAACAGCCCGCCAAAAGGCAGCCGTTCACCAGCGTTTCCACCTCCAAGCAATTCCACGTCACCGGGATGGACTCCCTGCTGGCCGGGGCCATCGCCACCCGGGCGGATGCCATACGCACCGCGCTGCTAAAAGTCCTCAAGCAGCCTGACGAATGGAAAAACGGCATCAACATCCGCCTGGTAGGAGAGCCGGGAAGCCCCGTTCCGGCCAACCCCGTCCGCATGCAAACCGTCATTGTAGGCAATACCCTCTCCTATAGCATTTTCATTCATCTGGGCCACGGCATCAACCAGGACAGCCTGCGCCGCGCCATCGTCTCCACCCTGCTTTATGAAATGATGCTGCGCACAGTGGACCCGGAAGGCCTGCCGGACAACGTCACGCTGCCCCCCTGGCTGATTGCCGGGTTGGAACAGGCTGTTCTGTGGCACAATAATGAAGCTGACCGTGCCATGTATTCCACCCTGTTCCAGCAGTCCGGAATTATGACTCCGGAAGAAATCCTGAATTGCCGGGAACCGGAAAAGGAACTGGATGCGACCTCTTACGCGGCCTATCAAACTTCCTGTGGAGCCCTGGTGCTTTGCCTGCTGAACCAGGAAAACGGTCCGGAAGGGATGAAACAGCTTCTGGACCAGGCTATTCTGGGCAATGACGATCCCAGAAACCTCATCAAACGCCATTTTCCGCAGCTCAGCCTGACCCCCACTTCCCTCCATAAATGGTGGACGCTTCAGCTTTCCCGCATGGCGACGCCTCCCCTGACGGAAACTCTCACGATTACGGAAACGGAACGTCATCTCCAGGAAGCCCTTACCCTGGTCAAGTATGATCCGGATACCCGCACCACCGTCACATTTCCCCTGGATGACCTGGAACAGGCCCGTTCCCTGCCGGATCTGAACAGGCAGCTTTCCAACGTGGCTGGCAGCCTGCTCAACCTCAGCAGGCGTTCCTTTCCTCCATACCGGCCCGTCATTGTAGAATATGCCAAGCTGGTGGCCCTGATGCAAACAGGGAAAGTCAACAGCCGGGAAGCCGTCCCCAAAATCAGCCAGCTTCGGGAAATAAGAAACCTTTCCATGAAAACCGCCCGCCGCGTCCGGGACTATATGGACTGGTATGAAATCAACACGCGGTCCGGAACCGGCAAGACATTCGCTTCCTACGCGGCAGCCGTGAAAATCCTCCGGGAACAGGAACAGCCGGCCAATACCCCTGTTTCCCGCTACTTGGACGACATTGAAAAACTGTACACCCTCCCGGCCAGGGCTCCCGTGCCCTCCCTGCATGGGAAGGATTAAGGAATTAAGGAAAGGCGTTCTGCGGCGGAGCCATCCTGCCGTCCCTATCAAGAGCGCCGCACTTCTAAAAAACGGCTTCCCGTGCCGTGCAATGTTCTATCTTCACGGCATCACAAAATGCCGATGAGTTCTCCCCGGAAGCCGGATGGTGCGGAAATCTGGTGCTATGAAGAGAATTGCTTGCCGGAACATGCCAAATCACCGGCAGAAACCATGCATCACGTCATGAACCAATAGACTGTCCGTCAGCGTTTTGAATCATTCTCTGCATCAGCGCTCATCCCCGCCGCAGAAACGCGCATTTTTTTATGTGGTCTTTTTTTATTCAGAAAGATTCAGGGATTGTCTTTCCCAAGATGATTTGCAATCATCACCCCGAATTATTTTCATATCACTACATAATATGGACACGTCATTGAAACTCCACGGCCTGGTGGCCGCCGTACACACTCCGTTCAAGGCGGACGGTTCCCTGAACCCTTCCAGCGTTGACGCCCAGGCCAAGCTGCTTGCCTCCCAGGGCATCAAGCTTGCTTTCATTACCGGCAGCACCGGGGAATCCTCCTCCATGCAGCTTGAAGAACGCAAGGAAATCTATTCCGCCTGGAAGGAAGCCTCCGCCAAGCATGGCGTGGAAGTTATCGCCCATACCGGTTCCAACAGCGTCTGGGACGCCCGGGAACTGGCCTCTTTTGCCCAGGAATGCGGATTCGTGGCCACCAGTTCCCTGGCCCCGTCCTACTACAAGCCCGGCACTGTTCAGCGCCTGGTGGAATGCTGCGCCTTCGCCGCCTCCGGCGCTCCCGACCTGCCCTATTATTACTACGATATCCCCGTGCTGACGGGCGTACGCTTCAATCCGGTGGATTTCATCAGGCTGGCCAAGGAACAGATTCCGAATTTCGCAGGCATCAAATTCACCAATCCGGATCTGGCCCTGTACCAGACCACGCTGAATTACGACGAGACCGTGGATATTCCCTGGGGTGTGGACGAATGGTTTACGGGCGCCCTTTCCGTGGGGGCCAAGGGCGCTGTGGGGAGCTCCTTCAACTTTGCTCCGGCCCTGTACCAGAAACTCATGAAAGCCTTTGCGGAAGGCGATGTGGAAACGGCGCGCGACTGCCAGTGGAAATCCGTTCAGATGATCAATATCCTGGCCTCCAAGGGCTATATGGGCTGCGCCAAGGCTCTGATGGGCTGGCTGGGCGTCGATCTTGGCCCCGCCCGACTTCCGCAGGGCAACCCGACCGCAGATCAGCTGAAGGAACTCCGTTCCGAACTGGAAGGCATCGGCTTCTTCCAGTGGGCTTTAAACTGAACCCCGGAACCTGACTGACATGGCTGCAACTCTTGATATGCCCTCTTTGGGCAAGTTCTACCGCCGCCAGCTTCTGGAAGACGTTCTGCCGTTCTGGTTCCCCCGTGCCTACGACGAAAAAAACGGTGGTCTTTACCACTGCTTTGACGCAGACGGCACGCTGGTGGACTCCGACAAATCCGTCTGGGCCCAGGGCCGCATGGCATGGATGCTGCTGACGATGTACAACAGCATCGAAAAGAATACGGACTGGCTCAAATGGGCGGAAAGCGCCTTGGAATTCCTGAAAACCAAGTGCGTTGACCCGGCGGACGGCCGCATGTTCTTTCATGTGGCTGCCGACGGCACCCCCATCTACCCCTACGAAAACGGCGCCACCAAGTATTACGAGACCCGCAAGATTGTCACTGAGGCCGGCGGCCCCCTGCTCTCCGCCAACCGGCAGCCGGGATTCTGCCCGTGAAGCCCGCCACTGGTTCGACATCTTCACGGACAACTGCTTCACTCCCGGCAAAATGGTTCCCAAATTCACCGGGGAACGTCCTACGACCGGTCTGGGCACCCGCATGATTACCCTGAACACAGCTCAGGAAATGCGCAAGTACCTGGGAGATGACGACGGCTTCTATACCGGCTGGACAGACCGCTGCATCAACGACCTCCGCACCCTATTCATGAAACCTGACATCCAGGCAGTCATGGAAGTGGTGGGAACGGACGGCTCCATCATCGACCACTTCGACGAACGCACCCTGAACCCCGGCCATACTACGGAGGGTGGGTGGTTCGTGCTGGAAGAAGCCCGCCATCGCGGCAATGACCCCGAACTCATCAAGGTGGGCTGCGACATGATCGACTGGGCATTCGCCCGCGGCTGGGACAAGGAAAACGGCGGCATGCTGTACTACACGGACGTGTACAACAAGCCCGTTCAGGAATACTGGCACAACATGAAGTTCTGGTGGCCGCATGATGAAGCGCTCATCGCCATGACGCTCGCCTACAAGCTCACAGGGGAAGAACGCTATGCCATCCGTCACGACATGGTGCGCAACTGGGCTTTCTCCCACTTCCAGGACGTTCAGCATGGCGACTGGTTCGGCTATCTGAACAAGGACGGTTCCAGGGCCAACACCCTCAAGGGAAGCCTCTGGAAATCCTTCTTCCACCATCCCCGCGCCATGTGGTGCTGCGCCCACTACTGCGGCGCCATTTAAGGGAAAATAAAATACATCGTTACTTCTGAAAGCCGTTTGCTAAATGCAGCAAACGGCTTTTACTTTTGAAGACAGTAGGAAAGATATTTCAAAAATAGTTCCCTATTTAGATTGCCTCCTATTCTACAGTATTTTATCATATTCCATGAGAAAAATCTGCGTATTTTTTCATGGAGCTAATGAATCCAACTCTTCACATCCATGAAAAGCATCATTAAATTCAGGTGCGATAGACACTAAAGCAACAAAAGGGAAATATCATGACTGGTGAAAAATTCACATTGAGGCAATATTCCGTTAGCGCCATCTTGGGGCTGATAGAAGCTGATGAGTTCGTTATACCGGAAATCCAGCGCCCCTTTGTCTGGAAACGAAGCCAGGTACGGGATTTAATTGATTCCCTATATAACGGCTACCCTACGGGCTATATTATTACTTGGAAAAATCCTGACGTGAAAACCAAGGAGGGAGGAAGAGCCAACGGGAAAAAAGTACTTATTGATGGACAGCAGCGTGTGACTGCCCTCATGGCCGCTATTGCCGGCAAAGAAGTTCTGGATGAAGACTTTAATAAAGACCGCATCAAAATAGCCTTTAATCCTCTTGCCGAGGATACAAGCAAGATTTTTGCGGTGCAGGATGCTTCCCATTTAAAAGACAAACGATGGATTCCGGATATTTCCATTGTATTTGATAGCGACTTTGATGCGTTCGAATTCTCCGTTGAATATTGTACTATCAATGAAGGAATAAAGCCAAACATAATTAATAAGGCCATTGCTTCTTTAAGAGGAATCGCGAACAGACAAATTGGTGTGATTGAGCTGGATGCCGCACTGGATATTGATGAAGTAACTGAAATTTTCATTCGTATCAATTCCAAGGGGACGTCCCTCAGTCAATCAGACTTTGTCATGTCCAAAATGGCCGCAGATGTAGAACACGGAGGCAGCATGATGCGCAAAACAGTAGACTACTTCTGCCACCTAGCCGTGAAACCTGATTTTTACTCTTCATTGGTACGTGATAAGGAATTCAAGACCTCCAAATACGCTGATAAAATTAAATGGCTAGCCCATGATTATGATGACATTTACGATCCCGATTATGGAGATATGCTGCGGGTATCATTTATGCACCAGTTCCGCAGAGGCAAACTTGCTGATTTGGTCAGCCTGTTGTCGGGAAGAGATTTCGAAACCAAGGAATATCGGGATGATATCGTGGCGGAATCCTACCAAAAATTGGATGCCGGCATTGTACAATTCATCAATCAATACAATTTTACACAATTTGTAATGGCGATCAAGGGTGCCGGTTTCGTATCCAGCAAACAGTTGAATTCACAAATGACGCTGGACTTTGCGTATACTTTGTATTTGATGCTGCGAAGTGATCCAACCATTCCGAATGAACAAATTAAACGGCATGTTCAAAAATGGTTTGTCCTTTCCACGCTGACCTCAAGGTATATCGGATCTCCAGAAACCCAGATGGACCGTGACATGCGTAATATTGAAGAAAAGGGGTTCCTGAAT
>OHNO01000817.1_pt1 | contig 15374 bp, 12 predicted proteins | sample 1569521 | NCBI WGS metagenome assembly OHNO01 (sample SAMEA3879604, study PRJEB24766) | human gut metagenome | biome: human-associated habitat; feature: feces | place: USA | collected 1985/1987
TCTTTTTTAAGAAGGAAAAATCGGCCATGGAAGCCGATTTTCCGACCACGACTAGTCGTAGCCTCAAGGAAAAAACACCTATATTCGGCATGGTTTCAGACGGTCTTGTTTATGCACAAGTAGTGCCTAATGTTCAGAAAACAACTTTATACCCGATTATAAAGGAACGTGTGCGTAAAGGTTCTACAATCATTACAGATGAACTAAATGTATATAACGCATTAGGTAAAGATTATGAGCATAAGACTATTCCACACAAGCAACATATTTACGCTTTGAACGGATTTCATACAAACTCAATAGAGGGATTTTGGAGCCACATCAAGCGTGGTATCAAAGGTATCTGCCACCTTGCGAGCAAGAAACATCTTTCTAAGTATTGCAAGGAGTTTGTATTCCGATACAATACACGTAAACAAACAGATGGCGAGCGTTTCAATGATTTCTTGCAAAGTTTCACGGAACGGTTGTACTATGGCGAATTGTTAATGAAACCTGAATGGGCATGGGAATCAAATTAAGAAACAATTATATAAGCAGTCTGTGATTTGTCTAAAGCATATTTGTCTGTTTCCACCTTTTTTGTTTACTTTGTACACTAACTAAAAAAGGAGGTATAAGAACAGACATTATTTTTAAATAGACATATTGCATAACTTGCAGACAATTATTTGACTTGGTAAAATCTGGTAAATTTTAAATGAAGTTCAAAATAATGAGTCTAAGCATAGTTTGTACCCTCAATCGAGGGCGCAGACTGCTTTTTCTTATTTGAACTTCGGGCTTACCAGAGCCTTACCAATCAATGAGGAAGAGTATGTTTGTGCCCTTTTCTTGTATCTACTCATTTGATTATCCAAAAGGCAAAACTCCTAAAAACTCTTCTCTAAAAGTCTATAATACATATATCAAATATTAATCATTAAAGAAAGGAGAAACCTATGGGTAAAATTGCAACAAGAGCGTTTTGTAACACGCTCAAGGCGGGCGCATTTAGTTCGGAACTGACTCGATGTCCGATTAGAAGTGAAATTGAAGCAATCTCTGGCTTCTTTGTAAAGGGCACTTACGCCAATAATCAATTAGTAATGGAAGGAGATATTATTGGTCCTGTTACCGTTGTTGTAGTTGGTGCAAGTGGTAATATTATAAAGACACAAGTATAATTAAGTAACAAGAAAGTGCCTTTGTAAGGATGCAACTCACTTTCTTGAAAACATCTCGTTCAAATGGTTGCAGGACAAAACAAGTAAAAATAATGAAAACAAAAATCTTTTGTATGATGGTACTGTGTACCGGATTATTGATTGGGTGTGACAAAGAGCCTATAATTCCCGAAATTCCGGTTAAGCCTCCTGTTGAAGAACCGGAGGAACCAGAGAAACCCGAAAAACCAGACGAGCCTGGAGAACCCGAGGAACCAGAAGAACCTGAGAAACCAATAGAACCGGGAGAATTACCTTCAACAGAGAAGATTATTAACTTTAATAACGAATTTATGATAGTAGGAGCTGATAAAAATGTATGGTGGAGCGGCATTGCCTATGGAAATGGGAAATATGTAGCTGTAGGAAATGGTGTATCAAATAGTGGATTCATTACTACATCCACTGACGGTGAGAATTGGTCGTCCATCAAGACAGAAGGAATGAAAGGATGGTATAACGTTGCATACGGGAATGGAAAATTTGTAGTAATAGGTTCTGCTGATGGTGCATATGTAACTTCATCTGCTGATGGTGAAAACTGGTCTGAACTTATTAACTTAAACATGTGGGTAGGATATAAAAGAATTATTTTTGGCAATGGGAAATTTGTAGTAGTGTCTCGTAGCGGTATTGACAAAGGCTCACCAATTATATCATCAACAGACGGAATGAATTGGACAGATCCAGTATATACAGGAGGAACCTATGCTACAATAAACGACGTTGCCTATGGAAATGGTAAATTTATAGCAGTTGGAAGAACCAACAGCAACGTCAACTTCAGCATAACATCAACAGATGGAAGATTTTGGTCTGCCCCTAATGTAATTGCAGGAAGCAACACCGCGAATGCCATAGGTTATGGTAATGGGAAATTCGTAGCAGGAACTATGAATGGTGAAATTACTGTATCAACAGATGGAGTAAACTGGTCACCGATAAAAGTGATACAATCTGGTATGCAAATTATGGATATAACACATGGAAAAGGGAAATTTATTATGACAGGTATTGTTTTCAATCCTGTCTATGGTGGATATGTTTCAACGTCTGTTGATGGAGAGAATTGGTCTGAGCCCCAACAGGTAAGTAATAAACCGTTAAGTGACATTTGCGCTATGCCATAGATAATCGAATTGCATATCAAATATTAGTAGGGTATGCTAGGAAACTGGCATGCCCTATTTGTCCATAAAAAGGCTCTTGTATGGAACTTTAATTATTATCACCATCTGATTCGACGAATGAGATAATAACATCTTTTATTTTTTCTTTTCCTCCAATAGGCTCTATGGTTTTCCTCTCTATAACAACCTGATACGTTTTGTTAAATGCAATATTGTAAGCCATTTGTCTTCGGGTTTCATCTAAAAAACCACTTGATTTAAAGTCATCTCCTTCAGTTGATTCAAAAGCGTAACTCCCTGTTCTAATATTTATTGAATAAAATCTACCATACAACTTTATTTCTTCCTTATTATCAAATTCAAAATCAGACAAATTTGCCAATATTTTTTTTGTATCATTTGTGCTAATTTCTTGTTTGTATGAAGTATTGGAATTAGTGTTATGCCACTTAATTCCCAATGCTAAATTTTCATTGTTTAAAAAAGTAACAAAGTCATTGTATTTCTTTAGAATGTTTTTATCATATAAGCCAGAAAAGCTTAAAATGCTTTCTTTATCATATCCAGCCTTGAACAAATGTATTAAATCTTGTGCAAAATCATCAGAATACGTAGTACCAAAAGAAATTTGTTGATTAATGGGTTTTAATATGATTCTAATAGAACCAGCGAGAGAATATATATACTCGTATTGTGTATCTAAGCGCAATTCTCTATCTATATTCTGCTTGGCACTTCTCTCTAAATTGGCATTAGAATGTTTTATCCTTTTTATAAATTTAGATGACATCGCTTTTCTAATATCTTCAATCTTTGGTATTATTGGAGCAAATTTATTTAAAGGGATACTACCATATTTTACATCTTTTCCACCAATATGTATTTCTAATATCCCAGAAGAATATTTCTGAGAAATAGCAGCTAAATCAATATCATCCTTGACTTCAAATGTGTAATATGAATTTTCCATAGGAGTATATTCCTCTGGTAGGTCAACAATTGGTACGATTTTCGTATTGTGATAATGTATATTATCGTCAATATCAACGGTATATACAAATCCATCATTAGGTTGTGTAATTATAGAATGTAGTGTGATTTTTTTTTCTAAATACTGTTGTATGGAAAAAATATCAGTTCGAATAACCACCCATCTATTGTATACATTATCCACGTCAACCCAATAGAACAAGTAATTTTCTCCTTTACTACTCATATAATGAGACAATAAAGGCCCATCATAGTAAATTAGGTCAGCAACTTTTATAAGTTTGCTGAAATCAAATTCTATATTAAAACCGTTAATTGTCTTCATATCAATATTTTTGTAACTTTAAATGTTAGTGATAAATCACACCCATGATATTCATATAAATCGAAATGAGTTTCATGATTAGCTTGGGTAATTAAACCGTCTTTATCGTTCAATGTTCCGCAGCACAATGCATCACCCATAGTCCGAGCTATATTACGAATGTTAGCTTTCAATTCGTTGTATTTTTGGATAGCTTTATCTTCTTGCTCAAAACATGATAATGCATATCCAGATGTATTAGGCCTATTTTTATCCATATCAGAAATAACTCGTCTAGGACTTTGTATATAAACTGGTTTGTGATTATTAGGATTTACTTCACTAAAAACATATCGATAGCCGTATTTGTTTTGGGGTTCAAATAAGGGTGGCAGTTTAGCACCTTCATTAATTAATACATCTATTTCTGATTGATATTTAAAAACAATGTCTGCCATGTCTAACACATTTTTTAACGTTGCAAAGATAGGGAATATTTTTTATAAGGAAGAGTCCTTAATATTTTTCTTTCTCAAATATGTTTTTAATCATAAGAATTATAAATACGATTGATAAAAAGGTAGTGGTATTACTAAATGCAGATTGGCACATTAAAGTCCAACCAGTCATTATTCTTAAGCATCACTTAAGAAGCTAACACGGCAAGCCGTGTTTATACACAATCGTTGGTACAATAAAGTATATAGTTGCGTAAAATAAAGAATTTCATTCTTCATTTTTCCCCAAAAGCAACATGATATTGAAATATTTTAGATATCTTTACCATACATAATTATATATCATCATGAATCTGAAGAAACTACTATCAGAAACACATCGCAAACTTTGGCTGCTCAAACACAGAGGGCATGATTATTCTTGTCCGTTTTGCGGGTATAACGCGGACATGATGCTCCCCTTCGGGCAAGAGTTTGTTGAGGATGTAGAGAAGTATCATATTGTTGGCGGTGGAAAACGCAATGTACGTTGTCTGAAGTGCGGCTCACATGACCGTGAAAGACTGGTTTATATCTATTTGAAACATGTAGCCAAGATTTTCCAATCGTCCAGAAAGTTCGAAGTCCTGCACATTGCTCCCGAGCCAAGATTGTCACAAACATTACTGAAATCGAATTTAAATTATATATGCGGCGACCTTTTCACAAAAGGATACACCTATCCGGAATATGTGCGAAACATGAATGTGCTCCATCTTCCGTTTGAGGACAACACCTTTGATATTATTCTTTGTAGCCATGTACTGGAACATATTCCGGAAGACAGGAAAGCCATGCAGGAGCTCTTCCGGACTTTGAAGCCCGGCGGTTTCGCCCTGTCGCAAGTTCCTATTAGCTACCGGCTGGAACATACAATAGAGGATTTTTCTATTCAGGATCCACATCTGCGAGAAATCACTTTCGGACAGGAAGATCATTACCGTCTCTATGGGAAAGACTATATCGATCGCCTGAAAGACAGTGGTTTTGAAGTGGAAATGATCAATATATCAACGGAATACGCACAATTCGGGGTAAATCCGGAAGAAAACTTGTTCGTATGCCGGAAGAGGGTATAACAATCAGGAAGTTGTTGTCGGTCCAAGAAGCTTGGCTTTCAACAAATCAGAAAACGTCTTATAGATGTTTTTCCAGCATTCATATCGAAAATAGACAAGTAGAGCTTTACAATATCCTTTTCGCCCAAAATATTTGCGACAGTTCGTTACACGCGAATAAGTATAAAGGGTTTTATCTTCCCGGCCTGCATTTTTTAGGAAGTTATTATAGCGACAAGCAACCTTTACACGGGCAAGAAGAGTATCCAGTCTCACCGCATATTGTAAAGACTCTCTCCTGACAGTAGCGCAATAAACCGATTTAGAACAAGCAGCCACTTTACGGGCATAATAATCTACATAAGCTGCAAACATAACATCGTTTGCCGCAATTGTCTCATCAAAGCAAATATGATGTCCGCGTACCAATTTTGTAGAAACCATCTTAGCCCAAGGTACGTCATTACGGTATTTCAGAATTTCCAAATCCATATTTTCCGCTATCTTCTCATAGCAATTCTGACGGGACGGAACGGGAGTCAGTGTGTCCGAATCTACACTCTCCGCACGGAACGTGATCAAGTCATAATCCGTATTCCGGTAAATATCCAATACGTTAAGAAAATCAGGCAGAAAGAAATCATCGGCATCTGCAAATATCAACCATTCGCCCTTGGCTCTGGCAAGTCCGCAATTACGGGCATAGCCCGCCCCCCTGCCCTCTTTGGTAAGGAGAATCTCCACATCAGTTCTGTCCTGACCCGGAAAATGAGCAAAGTCCACAACATCCGGAGAACTATTGTCATCCACTACAATGATCTGAGCATCTTCTCTTTGAGGTATAGAATCCAGACAACGCTGCAATAACAGCGGTATATTCTTATGAGGAATAATGATTGAATAAACGATTTCCTTTTCCATCTATAATATCTTTATTCTAAAAGTATCTATTACTCAATAAGGTACAGTTTTTGTATATATACCCTCCTTTTCAGCAATGGGGAGCATGAAGAAATGATGTGACATGCATCTTTATCAAAAATACAATATAATAATCATACAAACAATAAAAACGAGCCTTCAATAATATCTTTCCTAATTTATCAAGTTTATAAACCGGATGATAATAATCGCACATCATTCGATAATTGTCATTTATTAATAATTGCAAATGAGCGATCCGTACTTTACGAGGCACATTTCGCCCTTGTTGATAATCAGTTTTTAAAGACCAGTCAAAACCTAACATCACAGAAGTGTATAGCCCATTTCTATCTTTATTTTGTGGAAAAACCCATTTATGAGTCAACTCCATCAATAAATCCTGATAGAACCGAAATCCGGCGTAAACAGTATCAAAAGGATGAAGTGTCCTACAACCGGAATTTGGATATTGAACATAGACATAGTTCGACTTATCGCTCAATATCATATAATCACAATGCAACAAGTATTGGTACATAAAGAAAAGGTCTTCCAATACCTTGAATCTTGTATCAAAATGCAAATTATGTTTTCGAATCAAATTTACGTCATATAACTTAGACGCGATATAGCCCTGTCCATACAACCGGTAACGGCAAATAGCAAAGCCAAAATCTTGAGACTTGACAAATGCATCACCTACTTCTTTTTTAGAGAGTACTTCGTTCTCAGGAGTTACCAGCATAAGACCTTGAATAGCAAGGCCACTCCCCTTATCAAAACGAAGACTTTCATATAAATCTTTCAAATAGTTAAGATAAACATAATCATCCGCATCAACAAATGTAAGATATTTCCCTTGCATTTGTTTCATACCAAAATTTCTGGCAGCACTAACTCCTGCATTATTTTGGTGAAATACTCTTATCCTACTATCTTTAGCCGCATAATCACTACAAATAGAACCACTGTCATCAGAACTACCATCGTTTATCAACAACAACTCAAAATCAGCAAATGATTGATGCAGGACACTTTCTATACATCTAGCCAAATATTGACCTGAATTATACACTGGAACAATAACAGATATTTGAATACAAGCTTCCATCAGGAATACATTTTTCCACAAAAATATAAATTTAAAATTTCTTCTGTAGTTTTTTCATATATATTTTTTAGAAATAGCATAAAAGCCATTCATTTTATGTAAATTTGCAGAAATCATATTTTTATGAATGTACTGAGCTTAGCAAAGAAAATAAAAAAACGTGTTTGGTTTAAATACAGAATTGCATGCATTAATGCTTTCATCCGGTTAAGTATTGGATATATAATTTTACATATATCTAAAAGAAATCTTTTAAAGAAAAAAATATGGATAGTTATGGAACGCGCAACAGAAGCCCGTGACAATGGCTTTTCTTTCTTCTGCTATATGAAAGAAAAACATCCTGACATCGATACTTATTATATCATCATAAAAGGCTCTCCTGACGAAAAGAAATTGAAACAATATAAAGATAACATAATCCACTATAATACCTATAAACACATATACTATTATTTAGCAGCTGAATGCAGTATAAGTACCCACGAACGAGGCGTTACATCCCCATACTGTTTTCATGGTTACACCGGATATAGCTGTATAGAATCATTAAGCTGGTTTGTACCTACCAAACAAATTATTGTTTTCCTGCAACACGGCATCACAAAAGAGTATCTTAACTTGATTGATATGGAGAAACAACCTAAACGGCTTAGACCGCATTTGTTCATTGCCGCTGCATCCCGTGAACGAGATTTTATAGAAAGTGTAGGGCATTGGCCTAAACATACAGTTGTTTGTACAGGTTTTAGCCGTTTTGACCTTTTATTCCGTAGCAAAAAGGAATATAAACACCAAATTCTAATTATGCCTACTTGGAGAAAATGGTTAGCAGCAAAAAACACTGCAAACATAGCCAACGCCACAGAAAAAAACAAGTTTATAAATAGTTCTTATTTTAAGGCATTCCAACAACTACTAAACAACAATAAAATAGTTAATCTATTAAACATTTACAATTACCAACTTATCTTTTATCCACACTATGAATTACAAAGTTACATAAATACCTTTTCATGCAATAGTTCAAGAATTACTATTGCCAATCGAAACATATTTGACATACAAAAATTACTTATAGAAAGTTCCATTTTAATAACAGATTATTCAAGTGTCGCTTTTGATTTTGCCTACATGAGAAAGCCAGTTCTTTATTACCAATTTGACAAAAAAGAATATACAAAAAGACATCATCAAGAGGGATACTTTAAATATGAATCTGATGGATTCGGTCCGATTGCAATTCACGAGGAAGAACTAACTCTACAATTAGAAAATATACTAAAAAACGATAGTAATATTAACAATACATATTTAGAAAGAATAAACAATTTCTTTCCGCCGCTTGACAATCTAAACTCAGAAAGAATCTTTAATGCCATCATTCAGAAATTAAATGCTAATTCATGACTTTACCATATCCTGATTTCCCCAATATATGTCCTTGAGAACTAACCTATCCAAACAGCTCATCTCCCCTATATACAAGAGAACAGACTCTGCACCACGTTCGGACTATTAAAAGTCTGAAGATATTTCGAACAAAACTAATGGTAGAAAATGAATATAATCTATTAGAATTTCTCTACATTTCTTTTGTCTACAATTATTTCATACTAGATTTTACCACTCCATGTGCAGTATGAATAAACTTCTTGTTCGCCCCACGCAATTTAAAAATATTGGCAGACATCAGCAAGAAAGTATAAGGTAATGCCTGAAGAGCAGCAACCAAACGACTGGTACAAAAACGCCGGGGAACAGCTACAAGCAGTGCAGTAATAAGTAGCAAAAAAAGAATCCACCATTTTAAACTCCAAACAAAATTATAAAATAAGAATATAATGGCAAGAAGGAATGTGAAGCCCAATAACAGCAATCTAGGTATGGACAATTGCTGAAACATCTTATCACAAAAGTCCCAATTACGACTTGCTATTGCTTTGAATGAATAACTGGCAAAAACCTTACAATAATGCCATTGTGCTGAAAGCCAACGCCGACGCTGACGCGAAAAATCATCCGTATTCTGCACTTTTTCATCAAATACAAATGTTTCGGGCAAATAATGAAAATGCTTACCTTGATAAAGTAAAGTTAGCTCCAGTTCCCTATCAAAACCACCTACAGCCTTAATATTTGCCATCGTATCACGAAATAAGTCGTATTGAAATGCCATACCTGAACCTATGAGAGCAGCTGACATCCCCAATTTGGCATGTCCAAGACGAAATATAGTATTGTTTATTTCTTCACTCATGGCATCAAGAAGTGCCATATCACTATTCAAATTCTTAGCTACGCGATGGGTTTGTACAATCTCTACACTAGGACAAGCATAGAGATTATTGACATCTTTCAGATAATTATATGGAATGACATTATCCGCATCAAGAATCAAGGCTATATCATAATCATCACCAATAGTTGCCATAGCCGCATTCAAAGCCTTAGACTTGGTACTCTTCTCAAAATGCACTTCAACTAAACGAATCGGAAGCAGCGATAGCGATGCATTAGTCTCAGGCTGCATACTATCTGAAATAACCACAACATCAAAACTATCGATGGGATAATCCTGTTCCAAACAAGAGTGTACGCATTCATGTATTACCGCATCTTCTTTATAGGCAGGGATAAGCAGGGCAAAGCGCTTATACTTCGTTGATGGCGGAGGCACCGGCAATTGCCGCCGGAGCGACGCCAAACTATAAACCAATAAATACAGTACATTTATTGCAAACAATACGTATAAAACCCAATCGAGTATAAGCAGTATCTGTTCCAAAATTAAAATTTTATGTAGATAATGCCACAAATATACAAAGAATGACTGAAATAATCACCATTTCTAAAAAAAGAAAATGTCCCATTTTTCGCAATGGAATATAAAAAACAAGCATCTCATACAACATACATATCGTCTGATTTCATTTTCATAGCACTAAATAAATGTAAATTCCAGTTCTATCAATATTGGTACAAAAAAGAAATAAAAACCGAACAAAAGATTTCAAAAGAGAAGTATGTAACAAAAAAACGAGCAAGCTCTCACGAACCCCTCGCCTCTGTAAGAAAAGCCATAGAGGCTTTTCTTTTAACTGCATCTAAAACTTGTTACCTAAAAATCAATCTTCTTTTTACCTAAAAATTCTACTACCTATAAAAACATAATCTTCTTTTTTACCTTTTCTATAACTAATTACCTAAATTTTTTAATCCAAATTCTAGCCTATGAAAAACTATTAACTAATCTTTTTACCTAACTAATTCCTTTATTGAAAACTTAAAAACTAATTTATTTAAAAGTCAAAATCATGAGCAGTTTCCCAACTGCGATACAAAGATAGGAAGATTTCCCGTGTGCGCAAACAGTAGCACAAAAAAACGTATGTTTTATAACATTATTTTAAACTTATCCGCCATTATTCACAGTAGAAACTACTTCTGGACGGATTTAAAGTCATCTGTTAACGTTTTCATGAATGCGATAAGATCAGCTTCCTCTTTCGGAGTTAAACCAAGATTGCCTAACTCGTCACGATTGACCGTAGCAGGATACTCAGCCGGAGGAAACTCATCGCTCACATCACGTACATTATAAAAATGTACAATTTCTTCAAGAGTTTTAAAATAGCCATTATGTCCATAAGGAGCAGTCAGAGCAATGTTACGCAAAGTAGGTACGCGAAATTTACCGTTTTCTGCTTCTTGATTCACAATAGCACCTAATCCCAGATCTACACTGTCCGAAGTCAAAAGAAAATAATCGGCAGGCACATGGAAATGAGGATTCCCAGGATTACGGGGAATGCCAAGATTATCATAAGTATGATCTGTAAAAAGAACACGTCCTGCAAGTTCATCCTTATCTAAGATATGACATTCAGCACACATACCCTTATTTTTAAATAAATCCATCCCATGCAACTCCACCTCAGTAAAAGCAACTTTGCCTTGTGTCCAGGCATCATATTTAGAAGAGAAAGGATTTACCTCCTCAGACTGCTGATAAGCGGCAAGCGCATCTGTTATATGGGCATAAATTGAATCAATATCGGACGTTTCACCATAAATGTATACCAATTCAGGATAATAGGATGCATGACGGATTTTCTCAACAACAGAAATTTTATTTGGATTCCCCATCTCCACAGGATTAAGAAAAGGCTCGCCTGCCTGATGTTGCAATGAAGGAGAACGGCCATCCCAAAAGAGTCCACCCACATAAGTTTCTTCCTTCGCATTATAATGAAGCGATGGAACATACATAGAATAGCAAACAGTCATGGAATTCCGTTGAGAATAAAGCCCGCCTACAGCACCTTCAGAAACAATGCGCGAATCACGATCAGCAAAACCTTTAGTTGTGGTATGGCAGGTAGCACACGATTGACCAACAGGTTCAGAAAGCAACGTATCCTGAAAAATAAGTTTACCTACTGTCTCTTTCCGGACACGAAGAGAAGAATCACCATCTGCACAAGATAATAATCCTAAAACACCCCCTGCACAAAATAAAATATATAAAAGCATTTGTCCTTTCATGAAAAAGCATATTTCTGTTTTGCCATCATTGACAAGACAAAAATATGCTTTTCTTACCAGCAAACAAATAAAATCTTCTATTTCTTATACCAATCTGTATTCTTCTTACCACCAGACTCAACCCAACTGATAAACTTGGGGAATGTCTCATATATCTTCACGCCTTCCGCTTTTGAAAGAACCGTGAAATCAATCACAGGCAGATTCATTCCATAAGGCATAAGATCAACTTCACCTTTATAACGCGAAATATAATAAATTCCTGCTGAAACATTCGATACATCATCATGGGTATTGAAAAGTTCCTTATCCGCTTTATCCGTAGGTGGATAATTTACCAAATGAACCTCTCTTGCCCTAGAAGTAACAAATATAAAAGGATTATAAGGAGAAGCAACCTGTTTAGGATCAACATCCGCTAAATCTATAGTTACAGTATACTTCTGCCCAATAACACTCCTCAAATTATCAAAAAGAATAATAGTAGGAGACGACTGATCTGTTTCGACCCGCCAACCTTCGGGTCCCTCAACCTTAATACTTCTCACCCGATCTTGTTCTAATTGATATAATTGATATCCAAATCCACTAACAAGTGAACCACCACTATGTACAGGAGTAAATTCATCTACTATCTTATAAGCCTTACCAGTCAGCGCATTTTGATAAATAGTGGACTTATATTCCACAATTACATCATTCATATCATAGTCTCCCCGCGAAGGCCATAAATCCTCAAAAGCCAGTAAACCTGTCACTGTGTTATTCACAGTAGTCGGAGGATCAACTGAAGGTAACTCCGGAACCTCCGTATCAATAGAACCCGGATTTGCAATTTTCAAATAAAATGTAGCGTCACAATAATCAAAATCTTTATTATCTTCAAATCCAATCGCTACTATTTGATCCGTACTACCATCACGCAATGCCACTACGCGTTGCTCATTATCAGAATTCAATGAGCTGTAAGAATAACGAGTTCCAGCATAAGATTGTCTTCCAACATTTCCATCCTTAAACGACGCCCCTTCTAAACACCATCCGATAGTAACTCCCTCAGGAAATTCATCTTCAAACTGTTGAGCTGCTTCATTCCAATATTTAAGCTTCACTTCGTGCCCGCAAAGCAATGCTCCTGCACGTTGCCCGTCAGAAACTTTAGATATAGGAGAAGCATTAGGAAATGCCAATATCTTCTTGATAGAACTTAAGGTAGGAACAGTGCCTGTGGGATAAGTAAAGTATCCTACCGCATTATTCCAACTGGCTCCACTCGCTACAAAAACAAGACTTAATTCGGTAGCCTTAGTGATCTTTATCTCAGAGGTTGTATTATTATTAAGCCAATCTGAATGCAGGTCTTTTATTCTTTTGCCATTAGTATTATTATACGTTTCTTTAATACTATACAAAACAGCGGCCGAAGGTAAACTCAAGTCTTCTTCTACAATAGACGGGAGTCCGTATTTGTCCCAGTCAAGTCCTTGCATAAGCATCCAGTCGTCCAGATAATTACGCCCACTATTTGTTACACCTCTAGTCTGGGTTTTCAATGAAGCTATATAATCCGCCTGATTATACTTGATTTCACCGTTATCGGAAATTGTAATCTTAACCGGAGAAATAGCACCTAAATAATCAGTGTAAAGCCACACTTCTTTAATGTCCGAAGCAATTTGAGTCGAGCCGGAATACTTACCTTTTTTATCAGTAGGAGCAGAATAAATATAAGACAAGGTCTCATCTTTCACCCACGAACCATCTTCTTCCTTCATCGGATTCTGACTGTAAAGTTCAAAAACAATATAATAATCGTTTGTAAACCCATAATCTACATTCACTTTTACTTCCTGCTTCATATTGAAGTCAAAAGCCTCAGTTGGGCTAAGAGGAGTATTCTTATCTTTTCCTTCCTCTCCGCCTTGATACACATCCTTGTCAGCACAACTACTTAATGAGAATGCGCAAATGAGGGCTCCAAGAGCCACTCGTTTCATTTTTTTCCTATCCATAGTTCTTATTTGTTTGTTTTGCAATTCTATGAAAACTGAATCGGTTACAAAGATAGGAATAAATACCAATATTTACAACTTTACATCAATTAAAATAATAGAATACACAAGTTGTTAGAAAATTCACAGATCAAAATATACAAGTTTATAAGAAACCGGATAATATTAACTCAGAATCCTTCAAAAAAGAAACCGAAAACTAACAAATCCCAAGATTATTACCTCAAAAAATAATTCACATAAAAAAACAAACCACTGGAGTGGCACGATCTGCCAACTCCAATGGTTGTCCCCTTTAAACACCTTTAAACAAAATGAAATATCTTATTTTCTAGCTTCTGCGATATAAGCCAGAGCTTCTTTGCATTTTTCTGTTACATAAGTCCAGTCTTCCGCAGCAACTTTATCATTCGGGAAGAGTTTAGATCCCATACCCACACAGAATACACCGGCTTTGATCCAGGAAGTCAGGTTTTCCTGAGTAGGTTCTACCCCACCGGTCACCATCAGCTTAGACCACGGCATCGGAGCCAACAAGCCTTTTACCAGTTTTGCACCAAGAACGTCACCCGGGAATATCTTGCAGAGATCGCATCCTGCCTCCTGTGCGAAGCCCACTTCTGAAACGCTTCCGCATCCCGGAGTATAGGCAACCAGACGACGGTTGCAAATCTTAGCGATCTCGGGGTTGAACAATGGGCCTACAACGAAGTTAGCACCCAATTGCAGGTAAAGGGCAGCCGTAGCTGGATCAACGATAGAACCTACGCCCATAGCCATCTCCGGGCACTCTTTCGCTGCAAATTTCACAACTTCTGCAAATACTTCGTGAGCAAAGTCACCACGGTTAGTAAATTCAAAGGCACGAACACCACCTTCATAACACGCTTTCACTACTTTTTTTACAACTTCTGCATCTTTATGATAGAAGACGGGCACCATTCCGGTAGAACCGATCTTATTTAATACTGCTATTTTATCAAACTTAGCCATATTTTTTCAAATTACAAATGATGAATTACAAATTACTTTTATCTCTGTACACGTCCACTCGCATCACCACCTGCCAATGCTTCAACTTCTTCTACCGATACCAGATTGAAGTCTCCATTGATAGTATGCTTTAAAGCCGAAGCGGCTACGGCAAATTCGAGAGCCGCACCCTGGTTAGGCTTCGTCAGCAAACCGTGGATGATACCGCCGGAGAAAGAGTCGCCACCACCTACACGGTCGATGATCGGATTGATATCGTAACGTTTAGATTCGTAGAATTCTTCACCGTTATAAATCATTGCCTTCCAGCCATTATGACTTGCAGAGAATGATTCACGCAAAGTAGAGATTACATATTTAAAGCCGAATTCTTTAGCCATTGCCTTGAAAATACCTTTGTATCCTTCAGCATCCGTCTTTCCGCCCTCTACGTCAGCATCGGGTTTAAAGCCTAAGCAGAGTTCTGCATCTTCTTCATTACCAATACAAACATCTACGTACTGCATCAAAGGCTTCATGATAGACTGAGCTTTCTCTTTTGTCCAGAGTTTCTTACGGAAGTTGAGGTCAACAGAAACCGTAACACCGTGACGTTTTGCAGC
>OHNO01000833.1_pt1 | contig 15172 bp, 20 predicted proteins | sample 1569521 | NCBI WGS metagenome assembly OHNO01 (sample SAMEA3879604, study PRJEB24766) | human gut metagenome | biome: human-associated habitat; feature: feces | place: USA | collected 1985/1987
CCCCCTTTCCGCTATGAGTTTCACGAGACACGCCTCGATCTCTTCTTTCTTATACAGATACGTCTTCCCAAACCGATAACAAGGCAGCGTACCATTTGCCCGCATCAGCTTCAGCGTGGAATTGCTGATGCTGAAAATCCGCGTTACATCCGCACTGCGCAGATACTCCTTTCCGTCCATCTCCGTCAATCGTTCGGCTGCATCCAGCGCATTCTGTTCAATGAGTTTCTTCTTCATGATTTACATATTAAGTTATTGATTACTTGCTTTTTTGAGAGATTCTTTCTTGGCGTACGCCTCTTTCAAGACCGACATATCGTCCATTACCTTTTTATCCAGCACCTTGGCATAGATTTGCGTCGTGGTGAGACTGGCATGCCCCAGCATCTTCGACACCGTTTCAATCGGGATTCCATGTTGCAGGGTGATGGTAGCTGCGAAAGTATATACAGAAAAGGTAATCATTAGCAATAAGACGTAAAGCGCAGATAATCATGTATGTTTGTCGTTTGTAGTCGTTAGCTGTCTTTCCTTGAAAAAGAAAAAAAGAATGTATTCAGGCAGTAGTTCCGTTGCTTATCCGTTACCCTTTTTAGAGGTCGGCAACAGGCAGAAAAACAAGGAATTAGGACGGATTTCTGCAAATCGGCTCGTTTCTCTCTTTCTGCTGTCCTTATTAGACCTTTGAATGGTCTGTTTGTCAGTGTATTGCATCATTTCAAATAACTCTGTTGGAAGTAATTTTATCAACTTAAAAAACAGAGATATGAAAACAGGTTTGAAAGTGCATTTCTATTTAAGAAAGACCGATGAAAAGAAAAACGGTGAGTGTCCCGTTATAGGAAAAATCACTATTGGAAAAGACGTTGTACAATTCAGCGCAAAACTTACCGCCAAAGCATCCCTTTGGGATATTGTTTCAGGCAGGGTAACGGGTAAGAGTAAACACGCTACCGAAATAAACGCCACACTGGATAAAATCAATGTAGCGGTAAACACCAGTTACCGCAAATTACAAGAAATAAAAAATGCTATCACCGCAAGCGAGGTAAAGAACGCATTTCAAGGCATCGCATCCGGGCAGGAAACACTAATCAGCTACTTTGCACGCCACAATGAAGATTTTAAGAAACGTGTAGGTGTGAACCGTGAGTTATCCACACAGGTACAGTATGAAAACTCCCTGAACCATCTTAAACGGTTTATGTCATTAAAATGCAAGTTATCGGATATTCCATTTACACAGCTTGATTTCTCTTTCATCGAGAAATACGATTTTTATCTGCGTGTGGAATTGAAATTAAAACCCAACACGATATTAGGCATCATGCGCCATTTGCGTAAAATGATAAAACTTGCCACTGGTGAGGGGATTATAACCCATGACCCGTTTGACGGTTATTCACCTGAAAGACCCAAAGCCGAACAGAAATATCTGACACGTGACGAATTGCAGAAGATAATAACCACGCCCTTAGACCATCCATGCAGGTACTTAACCCGTGATATGTTTCTATTTTCTGTTTTCACCGGATTGGCGTACAGGGATATTTGCAACCTCACGGCAAGAAATATTGTAAGGGCTTCGGATGGTGCATTATGGATAGAAACTACCCGGCAGAAAACCGGAACGCCTTGTGAAATTCCCCTGATGGAAATACCCATGCAAATTCTTGACAAATACAAAGGTTTAGCCCCTGACGGGAAACTGTTGCCAATGCAGAGTTGCGGCAGGTTGAACAAGAACCTGAAAGTTATCGCCCAACTTTGCGGACTGAAAAGAAAGCTCATCTTTCATGCCGGAAGGCACACATACGCATCCGAAATTTGCTTATCTCAAGGCGTACCGATAGAAACAGTAAGCCGTATGTTAGGACATAGGGATTTACGTTCCACGCAGATATACGCAAAAATCAGCAATAATAAAATATCAGAGGACACCGACAAACTGGAAGAACGGATAAAAGATAAATTCCGGTTGGTCAGTATAGAGCAATAAACAAATCATTCTAAATAACTATCAATATGGAAAAGAATACAAAAGCCAAAAGAAGCACCTTTGCTATCTTGTTTTATCTCAATACGTCCAAACGTAGAAAAGACGGTACTTGTCCGATAGTCGGACGTATAACGGTAGATGCAAATTCCGTGCAGTTCAGCACGAAAATTAATCTTTCTTCCCCTGATTGGGACGCAAAGAAAGGACGGGCGAAAAAAGAAAGAAAGGAACTTTCCGATATAAACCGGACGCTTGACCGTTTGGAAAAGCAAGTAAAAGCCCACTATTCCCGGATAGTGGAAACAGAGGGGTATGTAACAGCCGAAAGGATAAAGAACGCCCTGAACGGTATAGGTGAAAAAGCATCCCACCTGTTACAGTTATTTCAGGAACATAATGCCGAATTTGAAAAACGTGTAGGCGTGAACCGTGTTTATGATACTTATTATTCTTATCTATTGACATACAAGCATCTTTCAAATTTTATCCGCATGAAATACAATTCGGAAGATGTGCCGTTAGTCAGCCTTACGCATAAGTTTATAAATGATTTTGATTTCTATTTGAGGGTGGAAAAACGGATGCAGGCAAGCACCGTTTTAAGCCGCATGATTGCATTGAAAAAGATAATCGCCCGTGCCATCAATCAGGGGACGTTAAGACGTAACCCATTCATGAATTATGTAGCGGAACAGCCTTTGAAAAAATACAGGCATCTGATGGAAGGAGAATTTCAAAAGTTACTCACCACTCCGATAGCGACTAAAAGATATTACCGCACAAGGGACTGGTTTGTCTTTTCGTCTTTTACGGGGCTGTCTTATGCGGATATGTGCGCCTTGTCGGTAGAGAACCTGATAACGGAACAGGACGGCAGCACGTGGATAAAGATACCACGCCAAAAGACGGGGACGGTATGCAGCATCAAACTGTTAAGCATCCCCCTGATGATTATAGAGAAGTACAGGGACGAACGGAAAACGGATAAGGTTTTCAATATGATAAATCTTTCTTGTATATGCACCAATCTGAAAGAGGTAGCCAGATTATGCGGTATAGAACGGAATTTAACCTATCACATGGCACGTCATACTTATGCGACCCAAACGTGTATCTCTCAAGGAGTTCCAATAGAAACGCTCTCCAAGCTCATGGGGCACTGTTCTATTCAAACGACACAGTTATATGCCAAAATCACCAATCAGAAAGTAAACGAGGACATGAAGAAACTCCTTACCAAAGTGAGCGGTAAATACCAAGTGATTGAAAGTGACATTACTTCGGACATAGCACACAAGAAATTTTCTCAATGGCTGAAAGTAAAGCAGATATTTCCCGAAAAGAAATAATATACAGGTTAAAGAAGATAGGCAAAACCTATCTTCTTTTTAATTCATCCCTGCAACCTTGATTAGTTGCATTATCTCCGACAATGTGCCTTTAGGCTTGATTGTACCGTTCAGGAAACCGCCCAATTCCTCACTAAGTGTCTGACTGTCATAAACCGTAGTAATCGAACCACTGAAAGAAAAATCCTTTTTCCCTTCTTCATTCAATAGTTGTTGCAAAGTATCAACAAATTTATCAGCCATTTCACGCCTTTTAAAAACAAGGTTTGTCAGTTGTTTTTCCTTGTAATAAATAGTCAGTACGGCAACCGTATTTTCATTTTCGCTTAAATCTTCCATATTGGTATCATTTTAAAAGTTAAATTTCTACGAAGATAATAAAATACAAACGATTACTATCCGGCTTTCGTACTTTTTCCAAAGCTGAATAAAACATTAACAAAGGTAAGCTCCGTATTCCGTCCGTTCAAGTCCAAGCCCTACGGGTTTAACTAAAAATCTCCACACCTGCGCTGCGCTCCGGGTTGTATTTTTAGTTAAAGACTTGCACAGACGAAATACTACACTAATAAAGTTAATGTTCTTAGTCAGTTTCGGAAAAAAATGTGTTTTTTTAAGGATGGTAGGTTATTCCTGCCGTTCCTTGTTATAGTAGGTCTGTAAAAGCCTTTCTATATCGCTTTGACGGTAGATTATTTTGCCTTTTATCTGAATGTAAGGGATAACGCCCGTATCTCTCCATTCTTGCAGCGTGCGGATGCTTACTTTCAGGTATTTGGCTGCTTCCCGGTTGCTTAGAAACTTTTCACCGTTCAAATGCGGTCTGCTTTCCTTTGCCAGTCGGCTGATACCGTCTAATATTCTATCCATAGACTGAAAGAAGTCCCTAATTATTTCACTGTTGCCGTTTATCAGTTCCATATTGTTACATCGTTTTATTGATTTATAATTGGTTTGAATGATTGACATATATCACCTGTCAATTACGCAAATACTCGCCATAATAAGAAATGGAAAGACTGTCTTTCACCTTGTCGTAGCCGATATAAAGCCGTTTAAAGGCTGAAACGATGAAGTAACGGCTATCTTCTTTCTGTATCTCGTAAGTGGCTGGTTGCGCCTGTCCGTTGTCCGATACATGGAGCATCGAAAGCAGATACTTTTTCTTGCTTTGGTATATCATCACCGTAGGATGAAGGTTCAAACTTTCCCAAATTCCGACAATGGCAGACAGTTTGAATGACTGGTTTATTTCCGTATTATTTTCTTCTTTCTTTTCCATAGGACAATCTTTATTTATTGTTTGATTGATAATTCGTTATCTTGTTTTCCGTACATTCTGCAATCAGTCTTTCAATATCGGCAGATTTATAGTACAGCTTGTTACCTATTTGGGAGTAGCCCAGTTTACCACTGTCCCGGTAGTTCTGCAAACTTCGGATGCTGATACCGAACAGGGCACACACTTCACGACCTGACAGCCATTCATCCGGCTGACGGGTATTCTCTTTGCAAATCCGTTCCACCTGACTGACGAAACCGGAGAACCGCCCACACACCTGTTTAAAGGTCTGTTCCTCGATAGTTACGATATTCATACGTCTTTCTCTTTTGGCTGGTTGAATATTCCTTTTTGCATTTCTTCCCGGTAGAGAGCCGAAAGAACATCATTGTGCGTACTTAAATGTTCTTCCAGTACGTTATCAATGAAATTTCCGATACTTACCTGTTTGCCTGTAATCACCCCTACAATTTGCATGATACGTTTCTGTATCTCTCCGCTTATGTACACGCTTTGACGGTTGCAAACCGACCGTTTTTTAAGGAACACCGATTTATAGCTGTCCTGTTCCTTGCTTGCTGTTTCCTGTAATGATTGTTTTACTTCTTCCATGCTTTCAAATTTTAATGGTTGATAAATAGCTTGATTGATTTCTAATACTGATTGAAAGGGAACAAGCCAATTTTATAGCAGTGTTTCCATATTTCTAAACGGTTTTCAAACAAGGTTTAAAGTCATATTCAAACCTTGTTTGACTGCCTTATACATTGCTACCATTCAATCAATTTTCAGCAAAGAAAAGGGTAAAAACAGATGCTTTTAAAAACAGGGTTACTTTGACCGTTTGTGTCGTTATTTGGCGTAGTAGGCTCTATTTCAGAGACAATTTGCTGTCTGTAATTTTGTAATCAATAAACAGACAGAGGAAGAAGCCGAACCGCTTGCTTTGGCAATCTGACCGTAGGGAAGATTTTTGTTATCACATGATAACAGCAAGTTGTGTTTTGAGGTCCGCTATTCGCTTTTAGCACCTCAAAACCTTGCCACCTGATAAGGTGGTTTGGTTTACTCCGAAGTCGTGAACCTTGTAAAAATTATAATTATGGAACAGAAAAAGAAGTACCAACACAATGGAGGGCGCAAGCCTAAACTTGACCCACGAACACACCGCTATTCGTTCAATTTGGACGATGTGGAAAACGCCAAATTTCTGTCATTCTTTGATAGGTCAGGCTACACTATCAAAGCGCATTTTATTAAGAATTGCATTTTCGGTAAGTCATTTAAGGTTACGGTCAGGGATAAAAGTAAGGTTGATTATTACATTCAGCTAACACAGTTCTATTCACAATTCAGGAGCATAGGGCAGAATTACAATCAGGTAGTGAAAGAACTTCATTCCAATTTTTCAGAAAAGAAAGCACTTGCTTTGCTTTACAGACTGGAACAATGTACTTTGGAATTGATAAAGACTAATGAAATGATAGTGCTTTTAAGCAGACGGTTTGAACAGTCTTACCAAAGAGAGGGGACAATATCGGCAGAGGAATAAAAACGGCTTACCAAAAAAGAAAAATCCCGAAGTTGCCACGTGTACAACTCCGGGGTAGTTTCTTTCTTATTTGTCCGTTCCGTGTTCTTTTTCAAACTTTCGGAGCGTACCTACATCAAACCTTTCCTTTATGAACTCTCGCACGTCAGAAGCCCGATAATAGGCTTTTCCGCTAATCATCATAAAGGATAGCATTTTTTTGCTTCGCAATCTCTGTAATGTTCGGGTACTTACTTTGAATAACAGGCATAAGTCCTGATTATCCAAAAGTTTATCGCCCGGCATTACTTCGGGATTGGTTTGCAAACTCTTTACGTCTTTGCCTACTTCTTCCAATTTATCAAGAAGTTTCTGCATCCAGTCTTTAAACTCGTAATTATCTACATACATATTGCTTCATTTTTCTGATTATACACTAATGATTACCAATCGATTGATGAAGCAAAGTTCAGCAAAGGAAAGCAAACAAGTTACAGGGTAGCATACGCTACCCCGTATAAATTGATGCTAAACACCTGATTATCTATACCCTTTATTTTCATGTTCCTCACGGATAAGGGCTGTTAGTCCATTAAGAAATTCCGTTAGTTTAGTAGATTTTCGCTTTATAACATCTTCATGTTTTTGGTAATAGTCCCCCAATTTTATATTAAAGAGCCATTCAAAGGCTTTGCCTAAGTCCGTCAGATGAACAGGTTTTCCATTCTGATATGTTACACGTTTGGAAAGAAACAAACCGCTGACAATTTCCATGACGTTAATAAGGCTTGTGTTGTCTGCTAAATGGAGAGGAGAAAGAAATAGCTTATTTGCATGTTGCTGGAATTGTTCGGGGTATTTGATACGCAAACTCACTATGCGTATTTCTGTTTTGATTAGTTCTATTGCTTCATCTATAAGCAACAACAGGGCATTTTTCCCCCTGCTCAAATTGCACACGGTGCGATTTGAGCCTGTTTAGTCCAAAGGAAAAATAACGTAGTAACACGCTATAATCCTGTTCATTCATACTAAAATCAGCCAAATGAATAGCTAATTCTTTAATAGCTTCTGTCAATTCTAAGACTGAAATTTCGTGTTGTGAGTATTCCGACAATAGCCGGAAAAATCTCTGTTGTAATACACTTTTCATGTAATGTTTAAATTATATTATTAATTGCCTATTTTCTTCTTGTTTTTACATAGCCATTTACATAATTTCCTATAATATTATAATCACTATCGTAAATAAAACCATTAGAATAATATCCCTTGATAACTTTTTCTTGGCTATAAATATAGCCATTAGAGTAGTTACCTATAGTTTCACCCTGTTTATTGAATACATATCCATTTCTATATGTAATCAATGACGTTTTACATGAACAAAAAAATAAAACGCTTATAACTAATAATATTACCTTCATCTTATTACAGATTAATGACCAAACCTTGATATATCTACTTTTTTAGTTTCCTTTTTCTTATATCCCCCAAAGCGATAACTAAAATGTATTGTAAACGCTCGTGAATAAAATCCACTATTCATATCCAGCTTTTGTCCTTTGAAACGGACTTTTGTAGCAGGCATACCTGAATCAAATATGTCGTTACAACGAACAGACAAGCTAAATTTATCTTTAACAAAATTCCATTTCAACCCGGCAGTAAGATTAAAGATAGATTCTATATCAAATGTCCCTTGTATAACGGGTGTCTGCACATTAGCCATTAACTCGAAAGACAAGTTTTTATTTACTCTAAAAGTATTATCCAGCGTGCCACTAAACACCCACTTCTTCCGGTCGAAAGGTATGTCGAAGAAAGAATCACAGCGTTGGTGCATTTGCATACCGACTAAGGTTAGTCGAGAATTCAACCAATTACCAGCCTTAAAAGGCAATATAATGTTTACCCCCCATATCTGCATATAGTTCCAATTCGTATTTTTATAAATTAGTGCCAGTCTGTCAGTCGATTGGTAAGCAACCTGCGTAAAATAATTTAATGTATGGGTGAAAAACAAACCAAAGATGTATTTCTGTTTCAATATATAATTTCCATTCAGGTTGTAGTTTGTCATTGGTTTTAAGCCCGGTGTTCCCCATAGTTCAGTATATCCATTAAGATAACTGACCGAAGACTGCATATTCCAATAACTCGGATAGGTTTTATCCGTAGATAACGCAAGTTGGAATATATGTTTCGGAGTTTTAAGGTAAGTCAGCGATAATTGTGGATAGACTGCCCACTTACGATAACTACCGAGGGTATAATATTCTCCTGTGGCAGAAACAGAAAGTGAAGTACCTGTTGCATAGCTTTTACTTAATGATGCATAAAAGCTGGTCGTCTGCTCCTTCAAATTAGAATACATGTTTTGGGTATGAATACTACCTGTTACTTGACTATAGGTTTGGAAATCACGGTCTTTGGCAAACCGATAGGATGCTCCGTACCCTAAATTCCATCCTTTAGGTAGTTGATGTTTTTGGTCTGCATAAATAGAATAACGCTTTATCCTTTGCCCGCCTATCATTGAAAAGCTACTCTGATTACCATCTTGATAATCTGCATATAGATGTTGATTGTTATCGGAAGTATATTGTGTATAATCTCCACCTATTTCAAGCCCGAAACCTGAATGGTATTGTAATGTGACGTTATGCATATGGGTGTCAATGCGTTTATCTACATTGCTGGTCTGATAATTACCTGTTGTTAAGCTATTATTATATTGGTCGGGAGTATAGCTACCTGTATATATCACGTTGATATTATTTTTGTCGTTAAAATTATATTCAAATGCAGTTCTAAAATTGTGGTTCCAATACTTACTACGCAACTGTTCATTTTGTGTGATATTATATAGTTTATCTTTTAATGTATGCTTGGAATCAAGCTCTATATATTCCATGTTTTTCACATCATTAGCTCCATATATTACATCAAAAGCTATTTTGGGGGTTGATAAGCGGAAATTTCCGTTTATACTGCCACTATTAAAGTATTGGTTCTTATAATCGGCGCTTACTTCTCCCTGAAAAGAATAATCATTCGAGCGTTTTAAAACAATATTAATGGCTGCGCCCCGTACATGATATTCGGGAGGAGTACTGTACATTACTTCTGCTTTCTCCACACGGTTCACCGGAGTATTACGCAAAAGAGTTTCAAGCTGTCCGGCATCCATCGTTGTAGGTTTGCCGTTCAAAATCACTGTTAATTTTCCTGCCCCTGCCAAAGTTAATGAACCTCTATCTTCTTGCACTCCCGGTAACTTTGCCAATGCTTCATAGGCATTGTTTACCAGTTGGTTTCGAGTAAGAACAGCAAGATTATATCCTAAACGTCCATTCTCTACTTTCACAAAAGGACGTTCCGCTTTTACAACAACCTCATCCAAAGCATAGTCTTGGGGGTGAAGCTGAATAATTCCTGCATTATTCCCTTTACCTGTTATTATTTTAGTCTGATACAAAAGATGTTGTATAATCAGACGGTAATCTTTAGGTTTGTTTTTCAAAGTAAATGTGCCGTCAGTATTGGATATAGATGCACCAATATAGGTGGAATCCATTGCTTGCAAAACAATGGTTGCACCATCTATGGGTTGTTGTTTGCTGTCTATTACTTTGCCATTAATCGTCTGCCCCCAAACTTCTGCCTGAAAACAGCTTAACACCATATAAGAAATTGCTGATATTATTATTTTATTTAATTTCATCATGTCAAATTAGTTTGCCAATTATAAGTTGCTCAAAAAGTAAAAGAAACCCCTGCTCCGAAGAACCATTCCCACTTTTTCCATATTAGATTATATTGGTAGTTGCTTTGGGATTTAATAATGGTATACTTCCCAATCCTATATGAAAATCCTGCTCCGAACTCATAAGGTATAGAGGTTACAGGAAGTATTACACTGCGTCTTTTATCAAAAGTATAATCCCCATATATATTAAAATTCAACTTTTTACCCAATGGAATTGATATGTTAGTATTCCTTTTTATGCTGATAAAGGGGGTGTCTGTATATACTCTGCTACTTATTCTAATTCCATTAAATCTCATATATTCAATCTTTTTGCAATAAGAACTATCTGACAATAAATGATATTGAATATACAGATTAGATTTATTAAAATGGGGATATTTCATTAAATCATTTTCAGGTTTTACGCCTAATATAAAATCATTTAATTTGTTACTTTTGTTTTCTCTTGGAAAACCTGTAAGAGATTGTTCCAGTTCTTTTTTAAAGGCATCGTTTATGTGAATCGGAATTTCACCATCTAACATTTTAGATAGTTTAATCGAGTCTTTTGTTGTCCATCCCCCTTGTGCAAAGACGAAGCAAGGAATAAGACTTAGTATGAAACCTATTAGAACTTTCACTGTTTTTCACAACTACATTGTTCAAACATTCTATCCTCTTTTATCTCTTGTTTGACGAGTTTTGAATCTTGGAAAGTAAAAATTGTAGTTACTATATACCACACTCCCAAATGCAGTTCCTCTTTATAGAAGAGTTTTTCTTCTAATTTATTTTCACTGTTGTAAGATACCGCTTGACTAAATGGCTCGCCGAACTTATCTATAAGGTCTTCTTTATTGAACCCCAATTCAACTTTACTTGCTGAAAATCGGCTGATTTGTTTCTTTGTATAACAACTACATAATGAGGTGATACTTAGTAGTAATGTTAAAATTTTCGTATTTAGATGTTTCATCTTTTGTTTTTTTGAGACACTTGATATTTACTATTTTAAAATTACTCTTTAGGGCTGAGTTCAAAATATTCCCTTGTCATTCCTAGTTCTCCAAATTCACCACTCCTTCTATATGCTGAGAATTTCTTTTCTGTGAGTTCATCTATATCCCAGTAATCATTATGACCAAAATAAATTATACCAAAACTAGGATCAGAAAAAGTCCATTGACCATTAATAGCACTTTGCTGTTCCTTTCCATTTTTATCTGTAGCTATTAACGTTCTTGCATATGTACCATTTTTAGAAAATTTATATACGTCTTGATAGGTCATTCCCTTATCATTAGTAGTTTTTTCGCTCATCCAAGTAATATCACAAATTAAATCAATTATACGATTTTCGCTTTCTGTATAATACCCACTTTTTTCTACGCAACTTATTTGTAGCATTGCGAAAAGTGATGTTATTATAAATAATATTTTCCTCATAATTTATAGTAGTTTTATAGTATCTAAATAATTTACTCCCATTTTCAATTAATACAATCATAACGGGTCTGTGGCACACAGTAACACACACCCGTATAAAAAATCAAGTATACTGTTTAATAACTAAAAGTACATCGAGCAATATGACCATAACTTGGGGCACTTCCTTTGCTCTTAAACTCCCATAAGTATAATCCATCACTTCCTTGCACATCCCAATTAGCCGTCCAAAAAAATGAAGTATTCCACAATGAACCAGTACCGCAGAAAACAACACTTTCCAGAGTCAATGTACTATTGTCTGAAGTTGTTTTTGTATTTGGGCTCAATACTTGAAAGAAATAATAGTTAAGCTGAACTTTTGAATCCAAATTCACATCCATTCTTATTGTACGGTTTTCATCCTTAAACTTACCTGTACTTTTATCACTTCCGCCTGTTACCTCCAAAGAGTAAGGTAAAGTTCTTGTAGAAACAGATGAAGCATATGAAGATACCAAATCAAAATTTGCATCTCTTATTTTCTTTACCAAAGTCTTTCCTTCTACCGAGAATACTATGTAAGTAATATTAGGATCACCAATAGCCATTGCCACTTGAGTATTCAAATCCCGTAGATTCCTCTTACACTTTTCCAAATTTATTGAACTTACTTTTTCCAACTCTTTCCAGTCAGCCCCAGTCACATAAGATAAAGCTCTTGTCTTTTTGTTCTCATTGATATAATACTCGTTAGTAGACTCGTTTATATCAATATAACGAGATAGAACTTGCATATCAGTTTGGGTATCTCTAACTATAGGTTGTTGTGTAATCACTTCATCATCCGAACATGACGAAACAATAATACATCCAACTAAAAAAAATGCCATGTACAAAATTTTCTTCATATCGTTTCATAATTTAAATTTTCCTGCTCTTTGAGTTTTTCGGTTCCACTCCAATTTTATAGTATCGGCTCACTAGTGTCTTATTAATATTGGAAGGTTACTAAAAATCAAATAAACTTGGTTCATTTGATATAAATCGTTCTTTCAAATATCAATTTAGACAATAAAGGTAAAGCAAAAAAGCGCATACTTCTGTGAAGTACACGCTCATTTTTCCGTTTCAAATGAAACTCTCAAAGTAGTTTGAGAGTTTAGTCCTCAAATGTTATTTTTCGCCTAATATTGCTTACTGTCGTCGGGGTAACTCTAAGATAAGACGCTATCTCTTTTAAAGGTACTATCTCTTTCAAATTAGGGCATCGTTTCATTAACTTCAAATAACTCTCTTCTGGGGAATCACAAAAGACATCTAACAACCGTTTGAATATCGTTTCATATAGAGCATCCGCAGTCTGTTTCCCAAAACGAAGTGTTTCCATATTTGTTTCCCAATATGCAATAATATCTTGATAAGATAGTTGGTAGACTATGCATTCGGATATAGCTTGAATACTTACCAACGAAGCATTTTGATATATAAAAGCAGAGTAGTCACAAATAAACTCTCCGACAAATGCATATCCCACAACATGCTCTTTCCCATTTTCACCAGTATGCATATAACGAAATGCTCCTGCTTCAATCCATCCAACTCGGTCAGATACCTTGTTTTGCTCAATAAAAAAGTCTTTCTTATGATAAACATGTACCTTACCTTTGGCTTTGGCAAATTGTATAAAATTAGAGTAGTCTAATCTTCCAATGTATGAATTAAAATCTTCCATGTATAAATCATGTCTATTTAATTTCCAAATGTTATTTTTTTCCTAATATTGCTTACAGTAGTCGGGGTAACTCTTAGATAAGATGCTATCTCTTTTAAAGATACTTTCTCTTTCAAATCAGGACATCGTTTCATTAAATTCAGATAGCTCTCTTCCGGAGAATTGCAAAATACATCCAACAATCGTTTATATACCATTTCATACAAAGCATCCGCAGTGCGCTTCCCAAAACGCAGTGTTTCCATATCTGTTTCCCAGTATGCAACCACATCCTGATAAGACAATTTGTAAACTACACATTCAGACATAGCTTGAATATTTACTAATGAAACACTTTGGTTTATAAAAGAAGAGTAGTCGCAGGCAAACTCTTCGGCAAATGCATATCCTACAATATGCTCTTTGTTATCTTTTCCAACACATGTGTAGCGAAACGTTCCTTTCTTTATCCAAGCGACAAATTCTGAATTACCATTTTGCTTGACAAAGAAATCTTTTTTATGATAGATGTGTATCTTTCCCTTTTCTTGGCAAAATCGTATAAAATTGGAATAATCCAAATTGCTCATATATAAATTAAAATCTTCCATATCTAAATCAGTTTAAGCTCTTTGGTACAAAAATAAAAGAAATCATAAAGATAAAGCATCATGTATTTCATATTTAGAGGAAAATAACTATTTTTGTGGAGAGGTTTTTGAAATGATGCAATCCAAAGTAAATAAAGGTAGATAGCACGTTGCTAAAATATTACCCTTTTCTTGAAACTATCTTATAATGATTTGTATTTCAAAGCAATAGAATGCAATGCTATAGTAGTGGCAAAGCTGTGGCGGGCTGTGTGCGTGGAAATTTCCTTATGAATTCCGCACAAATCGCTGATTTCTTTCAGATAACTATTCATTTTCTGATTGCAAGGGACAGGCAGTAAAACATTCTGTTTTTGACACTTTGGATTATCCTTATACTTCTCAATAATAGCCAAAGGAATATCCAGTAGCGGAATATTACACATATTCTTTGTCTTCTGCCGAGCCTTGCGAATCCAAAAGTTACCTTCTCTGTCTTTTACGATATGTTCAGCCGTTAGTTGCTTAATATCTATAAATGACAAGCCCGTATAGCATCCAAAAATGAAAATATCACGTACTAAATCAATACGAGGTAAATCAAATTTCTTATTTGTTATGATTTGCAATTCATCCCAAGTCAAGAACTCCCGATTGACTTCCTTTTCATGGAACTTGATACCAGTAAAAGGGTCTTTGTTTATCCACTCATTGGCAAGAGATAGATTAGTAATCTTTTTCAGGCATTTCATATAACGGATAACGGTATTTTGAGCACATTCCTTTTCTGTTTTCAAGTAAAAATCAAAAGCCCGAATAAACTCTCCGTTTATATCTTTGAGTGGTAAATCTTCCTTGTCATATTTGATTTTGATAAGTTCGGCTAAATAGCGTTTACAACTTTCATAACGACGTACAGTGACTAAAGCGAAGTCTTTGCCTACCAACTGGCGACATTGGTCGTTATGCTCTTGAAAAGTGGCTATAAGTGTTTTAGGTTCTTCTTTTTCTTCCAAGTTAAAGAATTTATCCCGAAGAATGGTAGCTGTTATAGATAGACTTTCCTTTTTCAGCTCTGCATGTATATTATATAACTTGATTCGGGCTTCTTCGATATACTTGTTCAGGTCGTTTGATTTGCGGTCTTTACCACGAGAACATTCTTTCGCCTGATTCCATAGGGAAGGGGTAATACTTTTACGGATATTCGTTTCAGAACGAACATTATTAACCGTAATTCTCATACATACAGAGGCTTCACCATTCTTCAATAGTTTTGTTTTCTTTAGGAAAAACAAAACACTAAATGAATTTCTTTCCATCATTTTTCTACTTGTTTTAAGTGATACAAAATTATGGAAAAGTGGAGAGAGTTTCGCTATGTAACATGCTGACAAACAGAGTCAAACAAAGACAAAAGGTGGAGATGTATTATCTCCTTATTTGCTCCACCTTTTGCTCCACCGAAGTAGGGGGTCAGTCCGAAAACCCTGTGGGTATGTTATGTTAATAAGCGAAAGTGAACTAT
>OHNO01000840.1_pt1 | contig 15133 bp, 15 predicted proteins | sample 1569521 | NCBI WGS metagenome assembly OHNO01 (sample SAMEA3879604, study PRJEB24766) | human gut metagenome | biome: human-associated habitat; feature: feces | place: USA | collected 1985/1987
AGACGGTCGTTCCGAGACCTGCAATGGCCCGCAGCAGGGTGCTTTTGCCCGTGCCGTTGCGGCCGATCAGCGCGGTCAGCGACCCTTGGGCGAAGGCGGCGGTGACATCTTCGAGCAGCGTGCGGCTGCCGTAGGAGAGCGTGATATGGTTGAGGGCGATACTCATGTCAGAAGATATTGCGGTTGCGGACGACGACGAAGATGACGACCGGAATGCCCATCAGGGCCGTGATGGTGTTGATCGGCAGGGCGAGGCTCTTGGCGACGAGGTCGCAGACCAGAAGCAGGGCCGCGCCCGCGAGCATCGACCCCGGCATCAGGATGCGGTGGTCGGCCGAGGCGAAAAGCATGCGTGCGAGGTGCGGCACGGCCAGCCCGATGAAACCCACCGGGCCGCAGAAGGCGGTGACGGTGCCCGCGAGCAGGACCGTGGAGAGGAAGATCAGCGTGCGCGTGCGCTGCACGTTGAGTCCCATCGTGCGGGCGTAGTTCTCGCCCAGCAGCAGCAGGTTGAGCGGCTTGATGACGGCGACGGAGAGCACGAGACCCGCGGTGATGACCGGGAGCATCAGGGCGAGGTTGCCGCCCGTGACGTCGCCCAGCGACCCCATGGTCCAGATGACGAACGATTTGAGCGCCGCCTCGCTCGACAGGTATTGGAGGATTTCGACCACCGAACTGATGCCCGAACCGAGCATCATGCCGAGGATGAGGATGACCACGATGTCCTTGATGCGGCGGCTGACCGCCATCACGATGGCCAGCACGAGCGCCGAGCCGAGCCACGCAGCCCCGGCCACGCCCAGCGACCGGACGAACGAGTGTCCCGCGACGCCCAGCAGGGGGGCGCCCAGCAGGAACAGCGCGACGCCGAGTCCTGCGCCCGAGCTGACGCCCAGCACGTAGGGACCGGCCAGCGGGTTGCGGAAAAGGGTTTGCATTTCGAGTCCGCCGGCAGCGAGGGCCGCGCCGGCGAACAGGGCTGTGACGGCTTTCAGGAGCCTGATCTTGAGGATGATGTCGCTGGTGGCAGGGTCGCAGGAGCCGCCTGTGAGCGCCGCCCAGACATCGCCCAACGGCACGGCGACCGATCCGACGGCGAGGTCGGCGATGAAAAGCGCTGCGGTGAGCAGCCCGAGCGCCGTGAAAAGGAACGTGGTTCTGCGTGCGGTCATTTAGCGGTACTGGAATTTGAGCGAGATTTCGTAACGGACGTCGGCGAAGCCGTAGCGCGAATCGCGCCTGACGTCGGCCCGTCCGTCGGCGTAGTGGCGGAATCGCGTGCCGGACCCCTGCGCCTGCGCGGCGGGCTGAAGGCAGAGGGGCGAAAGGTGGAGAATGGCGGCGTTTTTCATCTTATTCGAGGCGTTTGTAATAACAGGTCGGGACGCTGTCGCCCAAGAAGATCGTCCGCAGGTCGCGCAGCACGAGATCGGGGCGTACGACGCCCGATTCCCAGAAGTCGGAACCTCCGGCCGGGGTTTGGCGGCGGTTGTTGTTGTAGACGTTCCGGCTGCGCACGACCGGAATGCCGGAAAATTTCGGGTTCTGGGCCGTCAGTTCCGCCAGCGTGTTGCAGGGACCGACGTTGAGCCAGAAATCGGCGGCGTTGGCCAGCAGGTAGGCCTCCTCCATGTCGACGGCCACCGACGTGTCCGAATCGTTCTTCGTGTAGACGTACTCCCCGCCGGCATCCTCGATCAGGCGGATCATGTAGCTCTGCGATGAGGGCAGGAACCAGGTGTCGCGGTAGGGGGTGTTGAGCATCACCTTCGGTCGCGGTGCATCCGGGGCGGGGTGTGCTTTCAGGGCCTGGTAGTCCCGGGCGATCCGTTGCAGCGTGTCGGCCCCGGCCGCGCGCAGGTCGCAAAGCTCGGCCGCGAGGACCAGCCATTCGGCCTTGCCCAGCGGGGATTCCTCCATGTAGTCGCCGATATATATATAGGGGATGCCCAGTTCGCGGAGTTTGCCCGTGACGATGGTGTTTTCGCCCGTCACGCCGTAGAGCAGCATGAGGTCGGGGCGCATGGCGGCGAGCAGTTCGAAATTGAGGTTCGTGTCGTAGCCCACGTCGAGGACCTCGCCGCAGCAGCGGTGTTCGTTGACATAGGCGTTGGAAATGTAGTCGATTCCGGAGACGCCGCAGACGCGACGTATCTGACCGATGGCGTCGAACATGGCTACGTGGCTCGACGACATGCAGACCACATGGCGTACGGGGGCTTTCACGATCTGGCCGTCGAAACCGGCGGGAGGTTCGATGCCCTCGCGCAGAACGAGCAGATGCTGTTCGACGCCGCTACCGCCCTGCCACGGGGTGCGGACGGTGACGAGCGTCGCCGCATTGCGTTCCGTGCCGCGGATGTCGAATCCCGAAGCGTATGCAGGGGTATAGACTTCGGTCGTGAAATCGGCCGGAGTGTAGCTCGCGGAGCCTCCGCAGGCGGTGCCGAGAAGCGCCAGCAGGAGCGGTATGAGGGGCGGGAATCTTTTCATCGAGGACAAAATTAGAAAAAAATCTTGCAGAAATGTGCCGGTTTGTGAAAAATATACTATATTTGCAGTCCCAAAGCGAAGGGTTTTGCTCTTTTTTGCCGAAGGAATCGGGGCGTAGCTCAGTCCGGTTAGAGTACACGTCTGGGGGGCGTGTGGTCGCTGGTTCGAATCCAGTCACCCCGACTGATGGAAAATCCTTGATATTCAATCGAATATCGAGGATTTTTCTTTTGTGATGTATGGCCGGAAAAGTGGCGGTGGTACACAAGTGGTACATAAATGGTCGCTATCCGAAAATTTCAATCTCAGTCGTTAAGTATTTGGTTGTTGGGCGGTTGCTGTATTTGGGCCTATACATTGGCTTGAAATAGATAGATAATGAATTTTATCGGGTGCATGGCTATATGAGTTGTAATAGCGTCGCAGTATCTTCTGTCGGGACGAAATAAAACGACCTGCCAATATGTCTTGGCAGGCCTTGCAAATCTACTCTGCCGATGTCCCGATCAGCAACAGAATCGAATAGTCGGTTTCAGCCAGTGTTTCATCCGTACCGCAGCCCCAGACGATATTTACCTGCGGGGCAAATTTGTGGATGACGGTTAAAAGGCTGCATAGGTCGTCGAAACTTATTTCCGAAGCGGGATGATAGCTTACTTTTACAATCACGTCGAGGTCGGCTTCGATGTGCAGGGCTTCCAATTCGGTGCGGAGTTGTTCCGCCAAGACGGGCATTGCACCCTCGACCGTAATTAGGGCACAAGATGCCGCGCTATTCAAAATGCGGTCGAAATCGTTCCGGACGATTTGCACCATGTCGTCTTCCGACGGGCTGAATCGGGCATCGAGATAGTGCCTGATTTCTTCTTTGGTTTTCATGTGATTTTGTTTTTGGGTAATACATTCCGGCTGTGAATACGCAGGTCGTTTCTGCCGATATGTACTGGTAGATCGCCGTTGCGGCTTGCTTATTTAAGCCCTATACACTGGCTTGAAATAGGTGATTAATGAATTTATCGAGTCTCCGACTACATGGGCTGTAATCGCACCGCAATATCTTCTGTCGGGATTTAACAAAGCGACCTGCCGGGTTGCGGCAGGTCGGGACAACTAAGAACGGTCGGGATAAAGGCTCGGAAAGGATTTGGATAACAAATTGCAGCTATGGGCTTTATCCGCGACCGGAATTATATACGAGCCAATATCATATTTTTCTCCATTTACTCGTGCGACTTGTTTTGCCGTTTGAATTTCGAGTCGGTTCTCCGCGAGACATTATCTGTTCGATTCTTAATTCATCGGCATACTTGGATAAGTATTTGCCTATTTGTTTCGTAACCTCATGGGTTATCGTCTCGGGGTCTTGTTTATAGACATATAACATCCGTAGTCTGTCGTACTGGTCATTGAAATGTGTTTCGATAATTTCGTCGATAACGTGCGAATCGAATTCCGTACCATCGACGGCTTGTATCAAAGCCGCCAAATCCCGCATGTCGATTTCCTCCAAAATCGCTCGTGCACTTGGACGAGCAGGTATCGTTGCCATTTTATTCTTCAAAATAGAGTTTGGGGAATTCCGAATTGATGCCGTTGGGTGTGCCGCCCTCGACCCAACGCCCCAATGATTTCCATGCAAAATCACTTATGGTCCAATCCCATATGCGATCAATAGGCCAAGATGTTGAACTAAAACTATTGTATGTGTTTTGATGGTTGTCAGGTAGTTCGTCTTCGGTTCCAATAGCTTTATCTTTCTCATTGTATCGGAGCCAAAAGCTTCTTGAAATATACCTATTCCCGTTTGAGTAGAATCTCCCACATAAGCCACCTTTTAGAGGATTGGTCGACGATCCAGTATATACTACTTTTCCTATATTATAGATTTGACTTGCTCCTCCCTGGTGATTTCCGATTATTCCACCAACAACTCCCGAACTGGTTATAACACCGGTGTTATAACAATATTCAATACCGCTAGCTTCTAATATTGGGGAACCATCTAGAGGCAATAGGGCGCCTGTATGTCCAACTATTCCACCGACAATGTCTTCTCCAGTTATATTTCCTGTATTATAACAAGCTGTTATACCACATTTGATCGTGGGCTGACAGCTCGTGTTTACTTCTATGCTACCGGCAATGCCTCCGCAGCACCTTTGACCTATGACGGCTCCATTGTTGGCACAAGCGATTATTTTGGCATCTACGGCTTCTGTTTGCCCGATAATCCCGCCGACATAAGAACGGCCCTTTATGGTCGCATTGTTATGACATCCGATAATTGAGCCATAGTGGGGGCTGCCTTTGCTTGCACAACCTGCGATACCGCCTACCCTGTCATGCCCGGATATATTTCCGGACGCAATATAGATATTTGATATTTTGTTGGATACTATTCCTTCGAATAGGCCGACGTTGTCCTTCTCCGGCAAATCAATACGAAGGTTGTAGAGTCTGTACCCGTTTCCGTCATAGTTCGGACTCCATACGAGTCCATGCTTACAAGTACCTATTGGCGTAAAAGCATAATTGTTCATATCAATATCGGACGTCTGTACACAACGCATTGAACTATTCAATGAATAGTCTTGTTCGGATAACCATATCAAGTGGTTCAAGGAAGAAATCGCATAATATGGTCCCTCTTCATCTGTTAATAATGGTGGTTCGATACTTTGTACCGAACTTTGCCGGATAACTACAATTTCATCGATGTTATGTTCCCTGCAACGGAAATGAATCTCCGAGGATCGATCTTCTCCGTATAGATTTTCTGCTATCGTATAATAATGCGTATGGGTCGATATGGCCCGTGTCGGGGATTCCGTAATCCAATCGACCGAAGGCATAGCGACTTCGTAATCGACATTGCTGTTCAATTCGACTTTGATTGTCTGTCCGTCACTTGGAACGATATACTCTTTTTGAGTAAGAACAAGTGCTGGAGAAGCTCCGAATTGGTAAATTTTTATGGTTTCCTTTCCGATTTCGCTTGTGATCGTAATCGTACCTTCCCTTGTTGCGGTCTCTTCATTGGGAGATATTGAAAACAAAAGGCGCGATGTTGTCATTGCACGCGTTCCGACATAAGACACCCAAGATTTGTCCGCTTGTGCGATTTCATATTCGAACGAGATGTTTGCATTGACCTCGACTGCAATTTGTTCTCCTTGTGCGGAGACTTCGAATTTGGATTTCGTAACGGTCAGTGCATCTTTGCCTTTTTGAGTAAGGACAAATTTTGCGGACTCCGTTGCACAAGTAAACGTGTAGGTCGCGTTCCGATCGTCCGGTAAATTGTTTGCGTCGATGTTGAATGTAACGACATCGTTGTTTTTCCCCGATGTTTTAGAGGGACGACACCATGATACGGTTTCTCCGGATAAGGCCCATGTCCCGTTACAAGTCACGATGACGCTTTGCGTATTTGAATTGCTTGAAACAGTTGCCGATTTCGGATTCAATGAAATATTGGAATTTGACGCGGCTTCTTGTGTAACATAGAGGATCTCCTTTTCATCGCCAAGCGTGAATGTAAACGACGTATTTCTTGGTTGTAATTCTATGTTTTTCTGAACGGAGAAGGTTACGTTGGCTCCGTTTCCACCTGACGTGATGGTGGGGGTGCACCAACTGTCGCCTCCGGATAGCGACCATTGACCGTTGCTTGCGACAATCACATTTTGAGAATCGCCATTCGCCGGAAATTTTAGATTTTGAGGAGTAATTGATAAAACGTAGTTTCCTCCTCCCTCCTTGTCTGTTTCGCTTTTACTGCAACAAGAGAGAGACAATGCAATGAACAGCAATCCGATGATCCGTTTCATAATTTTAAGATTTTAATTGTTTTTCTGCGTTTTCTCTCTACGTCGGGCCTCTCGTTTGGCCTGACGCTCGGCCTTGCGGCGTTCCTTTTCCGTCAAAGCGGGCGTTTCGGAATCGGTTTCCGTGACGATGCTATTATCTTGTTGGGTCGGGGGCGTAGAAACAAGCGGCTCTTCCACCTCAATATCATCATCGAAGGATGTTTCCGTTACGGGTTCGACCGAGGCTTCTTTCTGCGGCTTGGGAGCGGTGGTTGAAGTCGGTGCGGAAACACTCGGATGCGAACTTTTCGGGACATAGGGCGGTGATTGGACTTTTACTTCGTCCAAACGTTGCGGTTGTTCCGTCCGGCTCTCGACGGCTTTCGGTTTTTTGTCTTCCTTACATGATTTGAATCCGCCGCACAGTCCGATGACAAGAGCAATAATTATCGTCGCTACGATACTGCCGCAGCCGAACTTAGATTCTTCCTCGACCTCTTCTATTATGAATTTTCTGCCCATATTGTTGAAGTGTTAAAGTTTGATCCACGTATGATTTTTTGTTGGATTGCGGTTGTCGCTTTGCCTCTGCCGAATATCGCCTTTTTGAAGTCGATCGGTCTGGCGGGAAAGATACCATCGGGCAATCCAAGTATGGATGGCTCGATAAGAGCCGCTTCTTCGCAGCGCAGTTGCATATTCATTGGGGAATAACAGCCTGAATGCTGTAATAAAATCGTTGGAATCGAACTCGCGGCTGAGCTTTCCGAGGATTTCGTGGATGTGATTATCCAAGAATGCCTGTAAGGTGTCCTTGTAATAGGTCATAGCAACAAGTTTTTATGTTGCCATCTGGCTCCTGTATGGCTGGGTTAGTAGCAAAAAGAAAGCGTGGAGCCATTTTCGTTTGTCTCAAAGAAGGTTGTGGAATGACCCAAGCGGAAACAAACGATGCAATACCCCACGCTTGAATAGATATGGGATATCAGCACGCAGAATGCCTCCTGCCATGATCTAAACAAGAATGAGTGCTGTTCGTTTGCCTTTCCGCTTTGAAAACTTCCACATTTTCTTTGAAAGGCGTGCGAAAACACTTTCAATATGTCTGCCGCAGTCCTTGCGGACGTCGACAGTGACAAAGTTAGAAATTATTTTCGCTCGAACAACACTCGATGGGGTATTGCCGTATAAATTTCGGCGGAATCGGCTCCGGGATTCTCTACGTTCCGAGGCCATCATAAAAGAAGCCGGAACCCTTCGACAAGGTTCCGGCTCCGTGTGCGGGACGGTGGGCTACTTGAACGTCACCCCGTGTTTCTTGCAAATCCATAAGAAGGTCTCGATCCCGATTTTCCGGCTCCGCAGACATTTGGCGAACTGCTCGTCGCAGTCGGTCGGGTAATACTTCTTGGAGTGCATGCTGACCAGATGAAATAGCCGCAGACCCTCCTCCTTGCCGTATTCGTGTGCCAAGGCGCATCCGATGCAATACCAGTCGTGATAGTCGTCGGTGATATCCTTCTTCTTTTCACGGATTTTCTTGATTAATTTATAGACCTTTGCATCGAGCAGCTTCTTTTCCCGGGCCGTCCGGACTTTGGCCCTTGCGGTTCTTTCTTTCAGCACGCCCCGATAAGGCTTCGCGTGCGGATTGATGTATGGATAGGCATCGTAACTGGCTCCCCGCAAGCGGCAGACATCGCAACACCCTTGGTCGGCGACGAGCCCCGTTTTCTCGTAGATCTCCCGAACCAGAGCGTCGAATTGTGCCAGGTGCATGTCCGGGTGAGCGATGCGGAAAATCAGGTACAAGCCATTCCCGCTGATCGACATACTTGCACACAACAAGCTGTCGAAGGTCTTGGCGACGAGTCTCTTCTTATCGAACCACTCCGGTCCGAATACGCCGTTGTCCTTGTGGTCGATGTCGATGCATATGAACCCGGTGTGCTGAACCAGCCCGTCACGGCTCCGAGTCTTGAATATCCCGCTGGGAGTGATGCACGGCAGGTTGCGTTTAATTCGTTGGCGAACCTTCTCGTTGGAGGTCGTGCGGAACGCGATAACCTGCTCCTTGAATTTGGCAGTCTTACACCACTTTATCAGGTCAACATCGCCGAGTGGTTTCTGTGCGAAGTAGTTCTCGAACACGGAGACCCTGATCTGAGGGAGTTCCGGGGGATTCGAACTGACTGTTTGCCTTTCTATGTACCCATTGTCATATTCGTTTTCTTTCATGTTAGAATTATCTTTTAGGAGCGACCTATTCATATTGTATATCGTTGAGTATTCGTAGATTGTCATTTTCTTCGTCTTCGGTTTTTGTGAAAAATTTGTTGAGTTCTTCGTCGTTATTCTTTTTGATTGCCTTCTTTTTGTACTTTGCTTGCCGTTTCCGTTCGTTGGCATCCAGCTGGGGACGGATCAGTATGAAGGTTCGCATCTGCTCTCCGTTGAGATCCGTCGGTTCCTCGCCGTAGAGAGCATATCTCATAATCACATCATAGAGGTGTAATCTTGCCCTGTTCTTCATCGAGGCCAACGCTTCATAAAAGGTACGGTAGAAGATGAACCCTTCACGGGGCGGAACCTCCGGGTCGAATGCGGGCTTGGTCGTTGTTTTTTCATTTTTCATGACTAATGTTTTTTTAATTGTTTTATTTTCCGGATGTTTTCCTGTTCGATCGTCGGGTGTGATTCGCTCTGCAACCAGTCGAGAATCTCCTCACGGTTAAAGTAAAGTTTGCGGCCTTTATGCTCTGGTTTGTGGAACGGTATCTTTCGTTCACTTGTGAGCTTATAGACCGTAGAGATACTGTACCCTGTAAGCCGGGCAACGTCGGCAACTGTCAGCACCTCTTTGTCCGGAGCGCGGCTCGGAGTTAGATGCCCCATAATTTTGTCGATTGATAAGATCTCTTTCAACTGTCCTACCGTCAGCATTGCGATCGGGGTGTCGTCGGTAATATTTTTCATATTCTTGTAAATAATTTGAAAGTTTACAATCTAATTTACCAGCCGGACTGTTTAATGACTTTTAATGGAGATAATCCGCTGTTTAACAGCGGATTATCTAATATTCTTTTTTCCTATATGGGTTCATGTTGTGGAAAATCTTCATAAATGGCAGGAATATGTTGAATATTAGTAGCATATCGACCTTGTTTTGGCTCTTGAATAATTTGTACAGGACATCGTATATATGATAGATCGTAGCGTTTGAGGGTGCATGAGTTTCTCGGATTATTTGTGTTCGAGAAATTTTGTCCACATTAAAATAGACGTGGTGGTAGTAGAACATACAATAGCCTATATACATCCAAATTCGGAAATCGGCCTTGGATTTGTCGAAGATGCTATTTCTGAATATAGAGAAAGTCCTTCCGCATCTTTTACATAAGCGTAATTTTTCATTATTCTTTCTGAAAGGGCCGTTTTGACAGCTGCCGCAATGCGGGCATCGTCGTTTTTTGGGCTTTGATTCAATATCAAAATCAACACAAGTCTTGGCGTACAGTTTTATAAGACTATTTTCGGTGGGGAACCGTTTGATGAACCTTTTATAACTGACAGGCGATGATTGGAAAAAATACATATTCGGTTGATTTTAAATCGTATATTTGTGCTAATAGCGTAAAAAGGCGAGCAGAATTAAACCGTGATGGCCGTTAGAGCACTTTCGCCGCCTCGTTGATCACTTCGTTGTCGAAGCTGTCGAGATAGATGTTCATGGTTTCCAGATCGGCATGGCCGAGCATCTGTGAAATCACCTCGCGCGGAATGTTGTTGCGCTGCAAGGTCATGGCCGCCGTATGGCGGGAGACGTAGCTCGTCAGGTGAAAATCTATTCCGAGCTCCTCGGCGAGCAGGCGCAGGTATTTTTGATACTTGCTGTAACGGGCCCGAATGTGCATGTAGAGCCGCTCGCCCGTATAGCCGGAGCGGGTGACGATCGGCAGCAGGAAATCGTCCACGGTCGGCGAGGCCGCTTGCAGGCTCCCGATCAGTTGCCGGATTGCGGGCGTGATCTTGATCGAAATAGGTTTGACACCTTTCTGCCGCTTGATCTTCTGCCGCTTGTAGACGATATAGTCGCCGTCCTCCATCTGTTTGATCTGGGCGGCCGTGAGCATCGCCATGTCGATGAACGAAATGCCGTAACAATAGTAGGAAAAGAGAAACAGCTTGCGAGCGTATTCGCATTGCGGATTGCTGGCCGTGGTGCTTTTGAGTTTCGACAGCTCGGCGGCAGGCAGGTAACGTTTGGCAGTCGCCTCTTCGAGTTTGGAGACCTCGAATCCGCCCCGTCCGAACGGATAGGTTGCCACCGAGCCGACGCCCTCCGCATTGGCCCGGTTCAGAATGGCCCGTAACGCTTTGAAATAGAATTTGCGCGTATTGCCGCAACAGCCCCGCTTTTGAAGAAACATATCGAATCCCCGGACATAACGCAGGTCGATGTCGGAAAAGAGCCGTTGATCCAGCTTCCGGTCATAGCTTCTCAACATGTCCTGCGTCTGCTTATAGGTTTGGGAATTGCCGATATGTCCCGTCGCGTGCAGTTCCGCGATACGGTCGGTGAAATAGGCGTTGAACTTTCCCTGTTTGGAGGTATTCAGAAAGGCGTCCTCGAACTGGTTCAGCGTCCAGTCGATGCCTTCGATCTCGAAACGTTCGACGATCTCGCGGGCGCGAACCTTGTACTTCGCCAGCAGCGCATTGTCGGCCTCGCGTTGTTTATTCTCGGCTTTCTGCTCGGCTCCTTTCAGGTTGCGCAGGATGATGAATTGCTCACCGGCCTCGTCCCAATATGCGGGATCGGCGTAGAGGTCGAGTGCGATATATTTGCGCCGCTTGTTTTTGGTGATACACAGCCTGACCGCATAACGGCCGTTGCGGTCGGCCTTGTCGTGACGACGGGGAAATCGGATGGAATAAGCCATAGCTTTACACAGTTTTTCTTCTTGATTCGCTGATAGTTATCGAAATGTCATACGACAAGCGAATGAAGATACTGTCAAAGCTGGATTCGATAGATCCGGCCGAAGCACTAACCGCCTACCCGAGAATTGCAGAGTATGATGCGATTACTAAATTGCCCATCTGTCGTAGACGGGGCAAAAATAATATGTCGATGAAGCGATTGCAAATATTTTTTTGTTTTAATTATAGATCAGTTGACAATCAGTATATTATGACTTGATGCAAATTATGAATTCGCATTTGTATAGATGAAAATATCGAGATTTTGCAAAAATCTCGATATTTTGATATTTTATTCACTGCTCAATTTACTCGGCATCGGTCTTGTGTTCGCGGAATGGTACAATTAGTTTACTCAAATAATTATTCGATTTGCATAATTTGAATAAAATAATTATTTTTGCAAAAATGATATTCCTATGGCGAAGATTATAAATCCATTCATCGTGACCGGAAAGATCGCTCCGGAGTATTTTTGCGATCGGGTGAGCGAATCAGCCCGGCTTGTCAAGTCGGTTACCAACGGCAATAATTTGGTTGTCATTTCACCGCGCCGTATGGGTAAAACAGGGCTGATTCAGTTCTGTTACGACAAGCCGGAAATCGGTAAGGAGTACTATACTTTTTTCATCGATATTCTGCATACGTCGAGCCTCCGCGAATTTACCTATCTGCTCGGCCGGGAGATTTATGAAACACTCCTGCCTCGCAGTCGTAAAATGGCGACTCTTTTCATTCAGACGATTAAGTCCATCAGCGGGAAATTCGGGTTCGACCCCATCACTAATCTTCCCACTTTCAATGTGGAGTTGGGAGATATCGAGCGGCCCGAATATACGCTCGATGAGATTTTCCAATATTTGTCTCATGCGGACAAGCCTTGCATCGTAGCGATTGATGAGTTCCAGCAAATTGCCAAATATCCGGAGAAGAATATAGAGGCTTTGTTGCGGACTCACATCCAAAGGTTGGAGAACAGCCATTTTATCTTTGCCGGGAGCGAACGCCACATGATGCAGGAGATGTTTGCATCGGCCGCCCGGCCGTTCTACCATAGTGCCGACATGTTGGAGCTGAAAGCCATTCCTGCGGAGATTTACATTCCGTTTATCGTCGGGCATTTCGAACGGCGCAACCGTTCGATAGCCGCCGTCGATGCGGAAAAGGTTTATACGCTTTTTCAGGGGCACACCTACTATATCCAAAAGACCTTCAACGAATCGTTTGCCGATACGCCCGAAGGCGACGAATGTACGTTGGAGACGATCCGGGCTGCCATCGATAATATGATTGCTTCGAACGATACGATTTTCCGGGAGATTCTGTCGAACGTTCCCGAAAAGCAGAAGGAGTTGCTTTATGCCATCGCCAGGGAGGGCGAAGCCGAGCGTATTACATCTGCCGATTTCATCAAACGGCACAGTCTGACTTCGGCCAGTTCGGTACAGTCGGCCGCAAAGAAACTACTCGAAAAGGATCTTATCACCGAAATTAACAAGGTTTTTTCTGTAACCGACCGATTATTTGCCATGTGGATAAATAAATTATATGGGAAAAATCCGGATTTTTAATGTCGCAGCTCGGTATAATGTGATTTTTATAGATTGGTATTTGGCCGTAAGTTGGCTGAAATAGTTACCTTTGACTTTGTCGAAGGTACTCCGCCCCGACAAAACGCAAATAAAATTTGCTTTTGTGCGCGGCTTGTTCGTACCTTTGTTACGAAGTATGCCGAAACTCTATATCATAGCGGGTTGCAACGGTGCAGGGAAAACGACTGCATCCTATACCGTGTTGCCCGAAATGCTGGGATGCCGGGAGTTCGTCAATGCCGACGAAATAGCAAAAGGGCTGTCGCCGTTCAACCCCGAAAGCGTGGCGATCGAGGCAGGACGGTTGATGCTGCAACGAATGGATGATCTTTTGTCCGAAGGCGAGGATTTTGCGTTTGAAACGACGTTGGCGACCCGTTCCTATGTGAAATTCGTGGAGCGGGCGCAGGCGAAAGGCTATTTTGTGACATTGCTATACTTTTGGTTGCCGACACCCGAACAGGCTATCGAGCGTGTTGCAACACGAGTAAGCGAGGGCGGGCACAATATTCCGTCGGATGTGATTCGGCGGCGTTATGCGAACGGCATCAAGAATTTAACGACCCTCTATACCCCGATTTGTGACTATTGGATAATCTATGATAATAGTGTTGCCGATGGTATTCACAAGGTTGCTTGGGGTGTCAAGGATGAAATAAAAGAGATTGTCGATCCGTTATCTTATCAAAAGATCGTAGGCTATGAGCGAGATTGAGATTAAGCAAATGCAGGAGAAAATCGATGCAGGCATTTTGCTTGCCCAAAAGCGTCTGATTGAAAAGACCAAGAAGGAGGACGGAGAACTGGTCGTCGTGCGCGACGGAAAGGTCGTGCGCATCAAGGCCCGTGATCTGAAATAGAAATTTTGGGTCGGTTGTCCGAATGAATAATCCCCGACATCCGCAAATGTCGGGGATTCACTTTTCAATTTTGATTGGGTAGGCGGACGGCGCGTGGAACACAGGTGGAACACGCGAAATCGCAATAACTCTCGATAATGGCAAGTTGCAACTCTTTGAACATGTGTAAAATCCGCTGGAATATAGTTTGTTAAATTTATTAGAAAAAGTAAAATTTAATTCTGGGGGGCGTGTGGTCGCTGGTTCGAATCCAGTCACCCCGACTGATGGAAAGGCTTGGTAATCTGATGATTGCTGAGCCTTTTCGTTCGTTGGCGGTTGACTTTATTCGTGGCTTTTGACCCCGTTTTTACGTTGGTTTACACGGTCTGTGTAAACCGTGGTGTAAACCGCCAAAAGGCTATGGACGCCACTATTTCAGTTATTTGTTTCAAAAGCAAGACCCTCGCCAACGGGGAACATCCGCTCATGTTGCGCATTACGAAAGACCGCAAACGGACGATGAAGAGTTTAGGCGTGTCGGTGCATCCGTCTAACTGGGATTTCGACCGCAACGAGCCTAAACCCAAGTGTCCCGACCGCAAGTACATCCAGCAAATCATTCTGAAAGTCAAATCCGAGTATCAAACCAGGTTATTGGAGAAAGCCGCCCGCGATGAAGACTATACGGCTGAAACGCTCGTAAAGGAATAATTCCGTGGCCGGCATTTCGCGTCCTGAAAAAGAGTTGAATACGTTTAAAGAGGTTGTTTTGTCCTCGGGAGAGAGGAAGGATGTCGGGGTGATCGTTGCGGAGGACGATCTGAAGTTTTGCAATTGAATCGGTGTTCCCGGCAGTTCTGAAACAAGTTTAATGCGGCCTTCGGGGCATATTTTTCTGCACTGTTTTGCTGCATTTCGACCGGCAAATACGGTAAAACGAATGTTTTATCGTCCGTTTGGGCGTATGTATTGCTCGCTTGTGGATTAAATGTTTGATTAATAAGTGTTTGTTGTTCGAGCTGTTTTGGGGGATTGAAAAGATTGGAGTAAAATATTTGGTTATTAACGCAATAATCCATACTTTTGTGTAGTGAAAAACGCCTCTGTTTTTTTTGAGGTGTATCTTTTTACAAGGGGTTTCGGTGTCGTCCCTGGGTCAGGGACAGTCGCATCAGGTGTCGGATTACAAGTGGCCAGCCCCCGATTGCCTCGCTGAAAAAACCGTTTTCACAAGCCGGTTTTTGCCTGCGGGGGATTGTAAAGTATGCCCTTTAGCAAGCTATATGTTCGACAAGAGTGACGAAGAGCACTGGTATGCACTGAAAGTCTTTTACAACCGGGTGTTCGATGTCGAAAGGCTTCTCGCACAGGACGGTGTAAAAACCTACATTCCTTTACGTTCCACAGAAAC
>OHNO01000842.1_pt1 | contig 15116 bp, 14 predicted proteins | sample 1569521 | NCBI WGS metagenome assembly OHNO01 (sample SAMEA3879604, study PRJEB24766) | human gut metagenome | biome: human-associated habitat; feature: feces | place: USA | collected 1985/1987
GAACGAGAGATTCAGAGTTACGAGAATATGGTGGCTTTGTGGAACGAGTTCAATCCGGAGCTGATCTCCGTGAAGGACGTTACGCTCTCCACGAAGAAGATCGCCGGCGTGATCGTCCCGTTATTGGACGAGATCAAGTTCGAGATCGGACACTATAGTCTCTTTAATGCCCCCGCATGGTATACGGATGGTATCGAGTTGCTGAAAAAGCTGGCTCGTACCGGTATCGAGGCGGAGTTCTCGGGCATGAAGCTGGAGTTGTTGGAGCATGCTAGGAAAAAGACCACTCAGAAGGTGAACCTGTTTGAGAAGGTACAGATTCCGGGTTATAAGGATGCGATCCGTAAGGTGAAACGGTTTATGGAAGACGAGGAGAGTCTTTCTAAGTCCTCACAGAAGATCATGAGAGCCAATCAGGAGAAACGTAAGGCAAAAGAAGAAAAAGAGGAGGCCGAGGTATGATAGTAAAGATGAGTAAATATGCCTTTATGGTGTACCATAAGGAGTATGATACGTTCCTTTCTACGCTTCGTGACTTAGGTGTCGTCCATATCAAGGAGACAAACTCCGTGATGGATAACGAGAGGTTGCAAGAGCTTCTGGCTGAGCGTAAACAGATCAATACGCTGATGCGTTACTTTAAGAACCTCCATGCGGCGGAGAAAGACGTTAAGTTTGCCCCGGCCCGTGAGTTGACGAAAGAGGAAGGCTTGAAGTTGGTGCGTAAGATAGAGGAATTGCAAGATAAGAAAGCGCAATTGATCGCTTCCAAGCAATCGATCGAGAAGGATCTGGCTTATATGGAAATATGGGGTGAGTTCAGTTATCAGAATATCAACCGTCTGAAAAGAGCGGGATACGATGTTACGTTCTTTACCTGTCCTACCGCTAAGTACGAGCCGGAATGGGGTGTGCTGTATAACGCCATTCTGATCAATAACTTCCAATCGGTGACGTATTTTATCACGATTACCAAGGAAGGTACCTTGATCGATATAGACGCTGAACGTCCGAAGATGCCGGTTCAAGGATTGGCGAAGTTGCGTGCTCGTCTGGATCAACGTACCAAGGATATCCAGAATGTGGAGGATGAGCTGAAACATCGTGCCGTGGAGGATTATAAAACGTTGGAGGAATTCGATAAGAACCTGCAGGACGAGTTTAATCTTTCTAATGCGTTAGTGCAGACAGACCGGCAAGCGGGTGATAAGCTCATGTTGTTGGAAGGTTGGGTGCCGACGGAAAACGCTCCGGCCTTGGAGCACGAGCTGGATAAGCAAGGTTATTTCTTCCAGCAATTAGAGATCGAGGATGGGGATAAGGTGCCTATCAAGTTACGGAATAATAAATTCAGTAAGCTGTACGAGCCTATCACGAAGATGTTCTCCTTGCCTAATTACGGTGAACTTGATCCGACCCCGTTGTTCGCCCCGTTCTTTATGCTGTTCTTCGGACTTTGTTTCGGCGATGGCGGATACGGTTTGTTGGTCATGATCGCTTGTACGATCTTGAAGAAGAAGGTGAACCCGGACTTCAAACCTTATTTGACCTTGTTCCAGTATTTAGGTTTCGCCGCCTTATTGGTGGGTACTTGTACGGGATCTTTCTTCGGAGTGGCCTTGGCGGATATCCCGGCTTTGTCAAAGATCAAGAACTACTTTGTGAATAGCGACAACTTGATGACATTCTCTATTGTCATCGGTTTGGTACAGATCATATTCGGTAAATGTGTCGCTGCTTACAAGATCAAGATACAGAAAGGAACGAAACACAGTATCGCTCCGTTCGCTTGGGTGTTCGTGATCATATCCTTGGCATTGGCGTTCGGACTTCCAATGTTGAACGTTCACTTGCCGAACGCTGTCGTTATGGTATGTTACGGAATCGCCATCTTGGGTCTGGTTGTCGCTTATCTGTACAATACACCGGGCAAGAACGTATTCTTGAACTTTGGTACCGGACTTTGGAACACGTACAATATGGCCTCCGGATTGCTGGGGGATACGTTATCATACATTCGTTTGTTCGCTATCGGTCTGACCGGTTCCATCTTGGGTGGCGTATTTAATACGTTGGCGGTTACGATGACAGACGGTATGAATATCGTGGCACGTGCGATCTGTATGTTGTTGATCTTGTTAGTGGGTCACTCCATCAATATCGCTCTTTGTACGATCAGCTCCTTGGTACACCCGCTTCGTTTGATCTTCGTGGAATATTACAAGAACGCAGAGTTCGAAGGTGGAGGTAAGGCTTATGAGCCATTCAGAAAAGCATAACAATTAAACGAGAAAATAAAACAATAAAAGAATAATTTAAAAACACATTTTATTATGGAACCAATTTTATTAGCTTATGTAGGTATTGCGTTGATGACAGGTTTAACTTTTATCGGCAGTAGTTATGGTGTTACGATCGCAGGTAATGCGGTGGTAGGTGCGATGAAGAAAAATCCGGATGCTCTGGGTACGTACATCGCTTTAAGTGCGTTGCCTTCTTCACAGGGTTTGTATGGATTCGTGGGCTACTTTATGATGCAGAAGTTCTTGGTCGCTGATATTTCCATGTTGGCCGCTACGGCTGTTTTCGGCGCTGGTTTAGTGTTAGGTTTCGCTGGTTTTTACTCTTCAATCCGCCAAGCTCAAGTTTGCGCGAATGGTATCGCTGGTGTTGGTGCCGGACACAACGTATTCGGTGCTACGATGGTAATGGCCGTATTCCCTGAGTTATACGCTATCTTGGCCTTATTGGTTGTGATCTTGATTGGCGGAACGATTCCTGTCGCCTAATCATTCAAACATCTGGATATAATAAAGGCCGTCCCGGACATTCCCGGGGCGGCTTTTTTGATTGGATCAATGAATAAACTATCTCTTTTAGTTTATTAACTATACGAATTAGTTTGGTAACTAAAAGTTTTAGTTACTTTGTCGCAAACAAGATAAGGTTATGAAACGACTTACGGCGAAAGAAGAAGAAATCATGGGCTGGTTCTGGCAGAAAGGCCCATTGTTCGTGAAAGAGTTACTTGAATATTACGAGGAGCCTAAACCTCATTTCAATACCCTTTCTACGATTGTCCGAGGCTTGGAGGAGAAAGGTTTCCTCACCCATAAGAATTTCGGGAATAGCTATCAATATTATGCGGTCTTAACAGAAAAGGAGTATAGCAACGGTACGTTGAAAAATGTGATCGCTAAGTATTTCAATAATTCTTATCTGGGGGTTGTCTCTACGCTGATCAAGGAAGAGGATATCTCTGTGGATGATCTGCGAAAACTAATAGATGATGTAGAACAAGGGAATCGTAAATAAGAACGAATATGGGAATCTTCTTTGTATATATCCTTAAATCATCCGTGTGCTTGACGATATTTTATCTGTTTTATAAGCTATTGTTGAGCCGTGATACCTTCCATCGTTTCAACCGGATCGCTTTATTAAGCTTGATCATGCTTTCGGTTATCATCCCATTTTGTGAGATTACTTTGGAGGAAGCGACGGCCATTCAGCGTCCGGTCATGGATTTGGAGAATTTGCTAGCGGCGGTTTCCATGAGAACGTCGGCAGAATCCGCTAGCCAACCTGTATGGTTACGAGTTATGGTGATAGCCTATATAATTGGAGGGATATTAACGCTTTGTCAATTCGCATATTCATTTTATGCCTTGTTTCGGTTGATGAGACAAGGTACACCGAAGCTGGTGGACGGAATCCATCTGATTCTTACGGACCAACCAGTCGTCCCGTTCAGTTGGATGCGAACGATCGTAATAAGCCGGAAGGATTTTGAGGAAAGTGGGATAGAGATCATGACGCATGAGATGGCGCATATAAAAGCCCGTCATTCCATTGATCTGCTGATCTCCGAGATTTGTATCCTGTTCCATTGGTTCAACCCATCTGTCTGGTTGTTGAGGCAGGAATTACAAAATATCCATGAATACGAGGCCGACGAGAGCGTATTAAATCAAGGCGTCGACGCAAAAAGATATCAATTATTATTAATCAAAAAAGCTGTTGGTGCACAGCGCTTCACTTCTATGGCCAACAGCTTTAATCACAGTTCACTTAAAAAGCGAATAGCTATGATGTTAAAACAAAAATCAAGTCCATGGGCACGGTTGAAGTATCTGTATGTACTCCCGTTGGCAGCCTTAACGGTGGTAGCCTTTGCCCGTCCGGAAATCTCTCACGAATTGGAGAAGATTTCGAGTGTCAAAATTAGCGAAATTATTCCGGTTCAGGAAAAAAAAGAGCCTAAAAGAAATGTAGAGGTTGAGACCCTCGCAAGGGATTCGGTCGTTTCTGAAAAAGATATGCAAGCGATACCGGAAAAGGTCTCGGCCGTGATGGAGAAATACCAGCCGGAGATTGACAAGGCGGTTGAAGAGGCTGTGAAAGCGGCGAATATCGACGAGATAGTTTCTGCGGAAATGGCGAAACACCAAGCTGAGATCGACAAGGCTGTGCAAGCGGCGATAGAGGCAGCCAAGATAGATGAGACTATTGCCGCCGAAATGGAGAAGATCCAACCGGAGATCAATCGAACCATAGAGGAGGCCATGAAAGCCATAGATATCAATGAGAAGGCTGCTAAGGAGGCATCAAAGGTAAAATCCTCTTTCTCCGGTATTGTTTACATCGATGGAGTGGAATCATCTAAAGAGAGGATGGACAATTTGAATCCCGATCGTATTGCGTCTATGAATGTGTACAAAGGAAACGAGGCGATCGCTAAATTTGGAGAGAAAGGTCGTAATGGTGTTTTCGAGATAAAATTGAAGAAATAACTTTAGTCTTCCCCCTTTACTATTCTCATTCGTGAGATAGGGTAAAGGGGATCTCTTTTTAAATACATTTGTTCATTCATTTACAAAACAGTATTTAAAATAGGGATATGGATGAGAAAGGATTTGTAGAAGGTATGAGGGAGTATATAGCCCAGTTGAATCGAGAAAAGCGATATTCCTCGGCTAAGAGTTATCAAGACGCATTGAACTCCTTTATAAGGTATAGCGGAACCGACTGTATAGCTTACTCGGCTATTAATAAGGATAATCTTCGCCGGTACGAGGCTTATTTATTGGAGAACGGCTGTATGCGCAATACGATTTCCACTTATATGCGGCGTTTGCGTTGTATCTATAACAAAGCGGTGGAGAACGGTAAGGCGGAATTTATTCCCACTTTATTCAAGGGGATTTTTACGGGTGTGGAAAGTAAGCGTAAGAAGTCCTTGCCTATCGAGGATTTACACCGTCTGATGACAGTCCCGGTGGAGGATGGGAAGCAGAGAAAGACACAGTTGGCGCTTTGCTTGATGTTTCTGTTTGGGGGTATGTCTTTCGTTGACTTTGCTCACTTGAAGACCGGTAATATCAAAAACGGTATATTAGATTACAACCGTCAGAAGACCGGGACACCGATGAGACTGGAGATCTTGGAGACAGCCGAGACAATGTATAAGGAATTGTCAGGAGAGAAAGTGCGAGATTCCGGATATTTATTTCCCTTTCTGAGTGGCACCAGAGAGGGGCGTGAGGAATACCTCGAATACAATGCGGCACTATTTCGATTTAACCGGAATTTAAAAGCGTTGAAAGAATTTGCGGGAATTACCTCGGATGTCACCTCTTATACGATTCGCCATTCTTTTGCCATGACATTAAAAGAACAAAATGTCCCGATTGAAATGATCAGCGAACTATTGGGGCATAAATCTATTAAGACAACACAAATTTATTTAAGGAGTTTCTCTTTAGGGAAAATGACGGAGGTTAATAGCGCCTGCTTTGGCGGTGTCTATAATTATGAATCTCAAGCGGGGTGAGGCTACTTGGAGAGTAGCGTATTCTTTCACGGCGCAAATGTAATAAAAAATAGCTAAAAACAAGCGAATAGATCCGCTTGTTTGTTCATTATTGGTGTTTGACCCTCTCTATTCTTTGATTTTTCCATTTTTTCCTAGACGTATAGACACGGTGATGCGGGCGAAACGACTCCTTGTTTTCGGTATCATTCCGCCATGTCTCATAACCTGTGTGTATCCCTGTAGAGATGGGGCGTGCCCCGTCTCATCCCTTCAAAATGGTATTTAAAATTACTCCCAGACGGTGGGAGACGGGGCATGCCCCGTCTCTACAACCGGGTAATAACCATTCTCCTACCTTTTTACGCTACTCTCCAAGTAGCCTAAGATTTCGAGAGATGGTAATTTTCAGTAATGCCATATTTAAAAATATAAAGCGCTGTTTATCAAGATGATATAAATGATTCTTGGTAGGGCTCTGAATTGCCGTGGGGTCTGTTTTCGGGCCACGGGATAACCACTGGAAAAGATAATCATAGAGATGGATATATTGACAGGCAAGTGCTCGGATAGGTTCATGGCGCATGTTCTGAAGCGACGTGACCAGGAGGCCGTCCGCTGGTACGTGCTCACGCTCCCTACCGCCGGTGGCGGGCGTGACAGGATCAGCCCCTCGAAGGGGCTGGACGCTGAGCTTTCCCGCCGTGAGCGTCGTGGGGAGGCCTTGTTCGAGTATTTCTCCCCCTCGTATGTCGAGGCGAGGAAGGTGGGCGGCAAGATGGTCAACACGAAACGGCCCCTGCTGTACAACTACGTGTTCGTCCACGCCTCGGAGGACGAGATCTTTAGCCTGAAGCGTACGCTTCCCCTGTATAATTTCCTCCCCCGGGTTTCCTCCGGCGGGCGGTCTTATTTCCCGTACCTCTCGGATCGTGAGATGGATACCTTGCGTTGGGTCGCGGCTTCTTACTCCAACGAGCTTCCGGTGTACGTGCCAGATAGCGGCCGCTTGTTGAAAGGCGACCGTGTGCGTATCACCTCCGGCCCTTTTACCGACATGGAGGCGGAGGTGGTGGTGCAGCCGGGCGGTGGGCATAAGGACGTGATGGTGCGTATCCTCGACTGTCTGTGGGTCCCCTTGTTCGAGGTGAGAGCGGGGGAGTACGAGTTGATCGAGCTGAACACGGGGGGCAAGCACGTGTATACCCATTTGGACAACGACCGTCTGTCGGAGGGCTTGCACGGGGCCTTGGGCCGTTACCACGCCTCTGGCGTGGTAGTGGATGAGGATGCCCGTCTGGCCCGTGAGGTCCTGCGTGGCTACGCCTCTCTCCGTGGTGAGACCGACGTGATCCGTTGCAAGCTTTACTCTTTGCTCCTTCCTGCCTATCTGCTTTTGGGCGAGTCGGATGAGTTCGATCGTTTGCATGCCACGATGCGCAGCATGCTCCCGGTGATAAAAGCGGGGCAATCCCGTGCCTTGTTACTGGTCACGCTGTACGGCTGTACGGACAGCAGCCTCTACCAGCGCATGGCGCACGAGCTGGTTGACCCTTGGATGGAGGAGGCCTCGCCCAAGAGGAGCAAGTCCGTGTTGATACGTCGTTTACGGGATTACGACCGCTGGTTCGGGCACGGGAACGGCGATGAATAAAAGATATGAGAGAAGAGAGAGAGACATGCGGCGTCCCTTCGGGCATCCGGCTGATGAACCTGTTGCGTGAGCGTTTGACAGAGATCATGGATCGTGAGCGTGCGAACCGAAACTCAATACACCTGTATTGCACGGGTCCCTACTGGGTAGCGTTCGAGCGTTCGGCCTACCAGCTGCATCGTGCGTTCCCGGATAGCGAGACCACTCCGTTGCGCCTGTTCGCCTACCCATTCCCGATCGTGATGGTGTCCGTTACGGATCGCTCGCTCCGCTCGTACGCCCGTAAACATATATTGAGAAGAGACGGGTCGGATTACAAGCTATTGACCGTCCCCGGGTTTCCCTTGGCGGACTACCGTGAATGGCACGCCGGCGAGGTGGAGGGATTGCCCCGGTTAAGGGAGAATTAGATAAGGGCAGAAAAGAAACGGTCGGATCCCCCGGATGGCAATGGCCGTCTCTAGCGGCTAGGAGACCCCTTGGCTTTGGCCGATAGGCTGACCCCGCTTTAACATATACCACTCCGGCCGTCCGGTGGTCCGGCCCTTTTATAATTGAGAATTGAAAATTGAGAATTAAAGAGATGATAATAGCGGTAGATTTCGACGGTACGATCGTCGAGCACAAGTATCCGGCGATCGGTCGTGAGCTTCCTTTCGCCATCGAGACGTTGAGGAAATTGCAATCGGATCGGCATAAGCTGATCCTTTGGACGGTCCGTGAGGGCGGGCTCTTGGAGGAGGCGTTGTCCTTCTGCCGTGAGCGTGGCTTGGAGTTCTACGCGGTGAACCGTGACTACCCGGAGGAGGAGAGAGACCGGAACAACCACTTCTCCCGCAAGCTGAAGGCGGACGTTTTCATCGACGACCGCAACCTCGGCGGCCTCCCGGACTGGGGCACGATCTACGAGATGGTGACCAAGGGACTGAGCTATGAGGACTTGACGCGTAAATACGAGTCGGAATACGAGCCGGAGAAACCCAAAGGTTTCCTGTCCCGCCTTTTCCGTTAAGTCCGTGTCATCCGTGTTTAAAGAAATAAAAACGATAACAAAATAATATGAAGATCAAAAGACTACTGTTCCTATTCTCGCTGCCCCTTTTGCTGGCGGCGTGCACGTCCTACAAGAACGTGCCCTACCTCCAGAACCCGGAGGCGGTGAACGATTTCGGGGAGATTCTCCCGTTGTACGATGCCAAGATCATGCCGAAGGACCTGTTGAGCATCACGGTCAACACGACGGACCCTCAGGCGGCGGCCCCGTTCAACCTGACGGTGCAGACCCCGTTGAACGCGGCCCTGACGAACATCAACACGACGACGCAACCCACGTTGCAGCAATACCTCGTGAACAACTCCGGCGAGATCGACTTCCCTGTGATCGGTACGCTGAGGGTCGGCGGCTTGACGAAGAACGAGGCGGAGAGCCTGATCCGTGAGAGATTGAGGCCTTACTTGAAGGAGGCGCCCATCGTGACGGTGCGCATGGCGAACTACAAGATCTCGGTCTTGGGCGAGGTGGCCCGTCCGGGCAGCTTCACGATCGGCAACGAGAAGGTGAACGTTCTGGAGGCGTTGGCGATGGCCGGCGACATGACGATCTACGGCGTACGTGACAACGTGAAGCTGATCCGCGAGGACGAGAGCGGGAAGCGCAAGATCATCAACCTTGACCTGAACGACGCCGGAATCGTGACCTCCCCGTATTATTATTTGAAACAGAACGACATCCTTTATGTCACGCCGAACGAGACGAAGGCGAAGAACTCCGATATCGGTAACAGCACGACGTTGTGGGTGAGCTCGATCTCGATCTTGGTCTCGATCGCCGGCCTGTTGGTGAACATACTTAAATAATTGAAAATAGAGAATTGAGAATTGAAAATTTAGAGAGATGGTGGACGATGGTATAAATACAAGCAATAATAATAATAACAATAACAATCCGGAGGGGGAGGATCGTGAGATCAATCTTTACGCCGTGTTTTTCAAGTATATGGTTTATTGGCCTTGGTTCGTGGCGAGCGTGCTGGCCTGTTGTATCGGCATGTACGTGTTCCTGCGTTACCAGACGCCGGTGTATAACGTCACGTCGTCGGTGCTGATCAAGGAGGACGAGAAGAAGGGGGCAAACGCCGCCAGCGGCCTTGCCGCCATACAGGACCTCGGCATGCTCTCGATGACGAGCAACTTCGACAACGAGGTCGAGATCCTGAGGTCCCGCACGTTGATCAAGAAGGTGGTGAACGACATGGGCCTGTATATCGACATGGAGGAGTCGAACGCCTTGGGCTTCAACCCCCCGTTATACAAGAACTCCCCCGTTAACGTGTTCATCACCCCCGAGGAGGCGGACCGTCTGGTGGCCCCCGTCGAGCTGCGCATGCGCTACACGAAGGAGGGTCAGCTAACGGTGAGAGCGGAGTACAAGATCGACAAGGAGGGTGACGAGGAGACGATGGAGCAGGGCTTCGACAGGCTCCCCGCCATATTGCCCACCCCCGTGGGGGTTTTCAGTTTCACGTGCATGGATTCCATACCGGAGTTGGAGGGCGGGGAGATCGAGCTGGTCGCCCACGTCCATACCCCCACGTCCACTGCCGAGGCTTACGGCAAGGAGTTGAGCGTGACGCCCTCGTCCAAGACGACGACGATCGCCAAGGTATCCTTGAGGAACACGGTGAGGCAACGAGGCGTGGACTTCATCAATCGCCTTGTGTCGTTCTACAACCAGGACGCCAACGACGAGAAGAACGAGGTGGCGCAGAAGACGGCCGAGTTCATCGAGGAGCGCATCGGCATCATCAACGGCGAGCTGGGCACTACGGAGAGCGAGCTCGCTGCCTTCAAGCAACGCTCCGGCCTGACGAATTTGACGAGCGACGCCCAGATGGCTTTGCAGGAAAGCTCGAGGTATGAGCAACAACGTACGGAGAACGCCACGCAGATCAACTTGGTGCAGTATCTCCGCAATTATATCGACGATCCTGCGAACATGGACGAGGTGATCCCTGCCAACGTGGGCCTGCGGGATCAAAACCTCACCTCTGTCATCGACCAGTACAACACGATGATCATCGAGCGCAAGCGCCTGTTGCGTACCTCTTCGGACAGCAACCCGGCCATCATCAACATGAACGCCGGCATCGAGGCTATGCGCCGCAACGTGAGGACGACGGTGAACAGTGTCTTGAAGGGTCTCCAGATCGCCAAGGCGGACATCGACCGTCAGGCGAGCAAGTTCGAGAGCCGCATCAGCGACGCCCCGAGGCAGGAGAAGGAGTTCATGACGATCTCCCGCCAGCAGGAGATCAAGGCCACGTTGTACGTCATGCTGTTGCAGAAGCGCGAGGAGAACGCCATCACGCTGGCAGCCACGGCAAACAACGGCCGCATCATCGAGGAGCCGCTCGCCGATGAGCGTCCTGTCGCCCCGAAGAGGATGGTCTTCATGCTTGCGGCGTTGATCTTGGGCCTGGCGATCCCGGTGGGCATTGTCTACCTTCATGACCTGTTGAAATACAAGATCGAGAACCGTGAGGACGTCGAGGCGATCACGGGCGTGGCTATCTTGGCGGAGCTCCCGTTGGTCAAGAAGACGGGTGAGGGCTCGATCGTGGTGCGTGAGAACAAGAACGACCTGATGGAGGAGATGTTCCGGGGGTTGCGCACGAACCTCTTGTTCATGCTAGGCAAGGACGAGCGTGTGATCCTTTTCAGCTCCACGCAACCGGGCGAGGGCAAGTCTTTCGTCGCTGGCAACTTGGCGGTGAGCTTGGCTTACTTGGGCAAGAGGGTGGTGGTGGTCGGCATGGACATCCGCAAGCCGGGCCTGAACAAGGTGTTCAATATCTCCCGTAAGATGGAGGGCATCACGAACTACCTTAGCGACCCGGATCACGTGGAGTTGTTCGACATGGTCCAGCGATCCGATATCAGCCCTAACCTCGATATCCTCCCGGGCGGTCCCATCCCCCCGAACCCGACTGAGCTGGTCGCCCGTGACGTGCTGGAGAAGGCTATCGCCCGGTTGAAGGAACGCTACGACTATGTCATCTTGGATACGGCCCCTATCGGCATGGTTACGGACACGGCGATCATCGGCCGTGTGGCCGACATGTGCGTGTACGTCTGCCGTGCGGACGTGACACCGAAGGCCGGTTTCAGCTACATCAACGTGTTGCGGCGTGAGCGAAAGTTCCCGAAGCTCGCGACGGTGATCAATGGCTTGGACATGACGAAGCGCAAGAACAGCTACGGCTACGGTTACGGGAAGAAATACGGCTACGGCAAGGGATACGGTTATGGCTACGGCTATGGTTACGGTTTCGAGGCCGGTGACAAGAAGAAATAACTAATACGCAAATCATGCAAATAACATTACTACTACTGTCGGGCTTCCTTTTCTCCGTGCTGTTCGGGATGGTGATCATCCCGAGGATCTTGGTGATCTCCCACAAGAAACGGTTATATGATGTCCCGGATTCCCGTAAGGTACATACGACGCCGGTCCCCCGTCTGGGCGGCCTGTCGTTTTTTCCGGTGATCCTGATGTCCATGTTCCTTGTGATAGGCTTCCGCCTGTACTTTTGGGATATGGACTCATCGAGCCTGTCGTTCAACATGCTTTATGAGTATCTCTTTCTGTTCGTGGGCATGACGTTACTCTATCTAGTGGGTGTCTGCGACGATCTAGTGGGTGTTGGCTACCGTTACAAGTTCGCCGTCCAGATCGTGTCGGCATTATTATTGGTACTGTCCGGTAATTGGTTCGGTTCCTTGGGAGGCTTGTTCGGTGTATACTCGGTTCCCGCTTGGGTGGGAATCCCCGTCACGGTCTTTATCGTAGTGTATATCACGAACGCCATTAACTTGATAGACGGTATCGATGGCTTGGCCTCCGGTTTGTGCAGTATCGCCCTGTCGGTCTTGAGCGTGATCTTCTTTATCCGCATGCAGTATGTGTACGCCTTGTTGGCCATCTGTACGCTGGGAGTCCTCATGCCTTTTTGGTGTTACAACGTCTTTGGCAACGCAAACCGTGGCCATAAGCTCTTTATGGGTGATGCGGGTAGTCTTACGCTGGGTTACGTGATCGGTTTCCTGATCATCCACCAGTGCGTGTCGAACCAAGTCTCACCGGAGTTACCAAATCCCTATATGGTGATCGCTTTCTCCACGGTCTTGGTCCCTTTACTCGATGTAATCCGTGTGGTGCTTCATCGCCTTCGTAATCATCGTAACCCGTTCTTGCCCGATAAGAATCATTTCCATCACAAGCTGCTTCGTACGGGTATGCGTGTACGGATGGTGATGGTGACGATTCTGTGCGTATCGATCTTCTTCATAACGTTGAACTTGCTGTTGGCCAAGCGTATGAATATTACATACCTCTTGTTCTTGAACCTCTTCCTGTGGTCTCTTCTCCATTTGACGATCAATCGTTTCATTTCTAAGTATCATAAAGAACAAGAGATGAAAGAGGTTGGCGGTATTTTTACAAAGTAAGATATTCCTCCCTCGCATCGAAGCAGGGGCAAGCCTTGTGTATATAAGGGCTTAATTGATAATGTCCAAGGATGCGTGCCTCCGGATAGTCCCTTTTTAATTGCCGTAACAAGTCCATCAAGGTACAGCGCTGGGCATAGGTCCGGGTATCGGCCGGACGACCTTGTTCGTCGAGTCCACCCTCATAGCATATACCGATACTGTGGTCGTTCCATCCGGCTGCATGCGCCCCGATCTGGTTGACCGGGCGGCAGCGGTGCAGTTCCCCGTCCCGTGTGATATAGAAATGATAGCCGATATCGGCGAATCCCCGTGCCTTGTGCGATGAACGGAGCGCCTCCACAGGAAAATCCCTGTCATATCGTGTGGCCGAGCAATGAATTACAAGGAGTCTGACCTCCCTGTAATTCTGGTAGAAACAATAAGCCTTACCCATGATAATTGAAAATTGATAATTGAAAATTGAAAATTAGAGAATACAGGATTGGATGCCAAGTGCTCCCGCGATGGCGGTAGCTACGGCGATGATCACTTTGATAATGGTACTCCATACGGACTTTTTCATGAATTATGAATTTTAAATTATGAATTATGAATTAGGAATCCCGGCTGATATAAGAGGAAAGCTTCGCTTTCCTTCGGACGGCCTCAGCGGACGGGCGTCAAGCGAAGAGACCGTAGCGAGCGCCCGGAGCATCCCTGTCTGAGCGAAGCGAGTTGGGATGCGACAGCGAGCGCAGGTCTCGAAGTAGCCCGTCAGCGTCAGCCTTGACCTTTTGGTTACTTTTGGGTCAAGCCAAAAGTGACATACCGATTGGGTGTAAGCCAAAAGTGACACGCTAGATCTCGTCAGGCGATTCCGAGTCGTCCCCTCCGGAAGCGGGCTTCTTGCTGATATCGACAGAGGTCTCCCCGGCCTTCTCCGCACGAAGCACGGCTTGCTGAGCCTTGCGACTGGCCACCGGCTGGAACTCTAGTCCGGCGAAGATGTTCTTCAGGTCCTCACCCGGTATATACTGGATGTTGACACCGGTGATGTTTGTAGATGTGAATTTCTCAAGACTCTCCGCCCCCTCGTTGAGTATCTGTAGACGGAATTTGCCTAAATCGCCGAAATCCACCTGCTTTCCCTCTTGGAGGGCATCAAGCAGGTTCTCGACGGTGGAGATCAATACCGCTACCACGTCCGCACGGCTGACGGTGGTTTGCATGGATACCCGGCGGCTCAGCTGCTTGAGCGATAGCTCACCATTGATCTGTGCCGTGGCGTACGCTTTCGCCGGCTCGTCTTTCTTGATAGGGTTGGTCCGAAGGGACACGCTGTAATTTAAAGCCATAGATTTGATAATTAAAAATTGATAATTGAAAATTGAAAATGAAATCGATTTGTTTTCGATAACGAATGTACGACATTCGGTTTCCTCTGAAATGAATACCGCTGACAGTGGATGAATAAGGGAGATAAAAGAGGAGATATACTGAAAAATAGACCTCCGTATAGTTGTTCGTGTCGTATGTTTTAAGTATCTTTATACCAATAAGATAAATCTTAAAAATGCGAACGATATGCGAACAGGATACACACAAATCGACGAGTGGCCCGTGCGGCCCTATTCCAAGCGGGAGCTGGCCATGGCCTACGCCCCCGAGATCAGCCCCGTCTCGGCCCTGAACCGGCTGGCGGAATGGATGCGGTATAACGATCGTCTGACCCGGGAGCTTGGTGATACGGGCTACCGCCCGAGGCAACGGGTCTTCACCTCCCTGCAAGTGGAGCTGATCTTCCGTTACTTGGGTCGTCCTTGAGAGGAGATACCGCCACCCGTCGGTATAGGCGAGCGGCGATGCCGGTACTGGCATCAGACAACGCCAGTACTGGCGTAGGGCTGCGACGGTAGTGCTTACGGGCGATGACAGTAGTGGCATTTCCTTCATTCCTTCATTCCTTTGGGCGTCTCTCACGCACACACACGTGCGAGGAGAAAGCGTACTCGCCCCGTGCGGTCTTGATCAGTGTTCCCTTCTCCAGCATCCGTTTGAGGGAGGAGTCGAGTGTTTTCTCGGGTATGCCGTTCTTCGCTGCCTCCTCCACGGCCTGCCGACGGCAGAACATCATTGGGAGGGCATTGAATAAAGCCTGTT
>OHNO01000849.1_pt1 | contig 15021 bp, 10 predicted proteins | sample 1569521 | NCBI WGS metagenome assembly OHNO01 (sample SAMEA3879604, study PRJEB24766) | human gut metagenome | biome: human-associated habitat; feature: feces | place: USA | collected 1985/1987
GGATCATACTATGTCTGGCTTTTAGTTCCGGCTTATTATCAGCCAATGCTGGAAGTACTGTTGTAAAAGACAGCCTGTTGCGCATTTATGTCTCTGCTCCACACGATTCTACCCGGTTGGACGTGCTGCATGATATTGCCCGGTTGGACCAGCAGACACCGGTATTCCTTTATTATGAAAACAAATTGTTGCAAGAAGCTACCGCGCAGAACAATCTGCGATATCAGAGTCTTGCCACCTACGAACATATCATCTACTTCTTCAACAAACTGGACTTGGTGCGCGTCACGCAATGGATGGGCAAAATGGAAAATCTGGCAGAGAAGCATAACTATTACAATGACTACTTCAAAGCCAAGAAGTTGCAGATAGAAATGTACACGATCAACCAGCAGATAGAATTTGCCATCTATGAAGCAAACATCATGTACGAGAAAGCTAAGAAGCTAAACGACCGAAATGGTATGCGGGAAGCATGTCTCTGTCTGATGACCAGTTACATAGCTACACTACGCTATGAAGAAGGAATACAAGCATTAGAGGAAGCTTTCCAACTGATGAGTACGCAGGATAGTCCGATGGACAAGATCAGTTTACTGTCCAAAGCTATTCTGGTTTATTCGTTCCTGCACGAAAATGACAAGATGTTCTCTTCTCTGGAACAGATGCAAACAGCCATAAACGAACTGATAACTGCTAATCCTGCACTACAAAACGCATATTCCGCATTATACATGGGGATAGAAACCCAATATGCCCTTTACTATATCCGCACAAAGGATATGGAGAAAGCATGGGAACACTTGCAGAAAGTAGATGAGTATTATACTCCCAACACTTTCCTGCCTTATCAGATCTCCCGCTTGCAAGCCTATGCAGAATATCACCGTTCGCTAAAAGATTACAAGAAATCCCTGGAATATCTGGATGATGCGATTCGCTTGGTAAAGCAAATGTCTTTCCCAGATGTTATCTTGTACACTGCCATGAAGGCAGATATATTGGTAGATATGGGACGGGCAAACGAATCTCTTGACATCTATAAAAAAGTGATGCGCGACAAGGACTCACTCTATAGAAATCTGTCGCACACACAAATGGAACAGATACAAAGTTTATATGACATGGACAAACTTCTGCTGCAAAGAGAGCAATGGCGTGCTAAAATCCATATAATCTTTTTGGCTGTAATAGGAACAGCCCTACTGGCTCTTATTACTTTTGTAGTCAACATGTATCTCAGTCGGAAACGATTACAAAGAGATGCCAAAGAAGCCGCCCGGTTGAATCAGGTTGCAGAAGAAGCCAATGAGGTAAAAAGCCGCTTCCTTGCGAATATGAGTTATAACATCCGTATTCCGCTAAACAATGTCGTGGGATTTTCTCAACTGCTCTCTACGGATATGGGACTGGATGAAAAGGAAAAACAGGAGTATTCCGAAATTATCCAGACCAATTCTACCGAACTGATTCAGTTGGTAAACGATGTACTCGATCTCTCACGGCTGGAAGCCAAAATGATGAAGTTCCAGATACAGGAATGCGAGATACGGGAAATGTGCAGCGACCTGGTAGGTATGGCCCGGATGAATAGCGACGGACATATCCACGCCCAACTGGAAACGGATGTGGAAAGGCAGGTACTCAGAATGGATGCCAATCGCTTCAATCAGGCAGTGATAAATATGTTACTCTATCCTGTGCCCAATGATACCGACCGCGAAGTAAAGATGAGACTGGAAAGGGATGAAAGAAATGAATTGCTGATCTTCCATATTATCAATAGTCCGTTAGCAGATCCTGCATTTTCATCTCAACAAGTCTCCATACGACTTAAGATTAATCAGTTGCTATTCGAGCACTTTGGTGGGAGTTTCGTAATAAGCGAAGAAGAAGAAGGCACCCCTATTACATTTACCATTTCCTATAAGGAATAGCGCCTACTCAAAGTAGAAAGTGAGCACTATCATACGTGAAGTGATTTTATCAACAGATTGTGTAAACTTCAATAACGATTGATCTGTAAGGTCCTTACGTTCTTTCTTAATCAGATTTGCCAGACCGAAACAAAATTTCAGCTCGGGTATTAACTTGAAATAGGGTAAGTAAAAATCGCATCCCAGACCCACTTCCACATAGCAATCAAAAGGCTTTACCAATAAGGCTCCCTGTTTCTTCACACTGAAGTCGTAAGTAGGAGCAATACCTGCCACCACATAGGGCCGGTAGTTATTGAAACGCTCAGCAGCAAATTTTAAATCTATCGGAACCGAAAGGTAGGCAGACTTCATGGATTGGGAATACTCTTCACTGCTGGCTTGTTCGCGGAATACGACTTTCTTATCTCCAAAATGCAGTGTTGGAATAAAACGTAGGGAAAGGAAAGTATTCAGATACAGTTCGCCCAATACCCCCACCGTAAATCCGGGAGAATACTCAGGAACATCTGCAAACCAAGTCTGGCCATCTTCCGTCACATAGCCCGTATTCACCAATTTATAGTCTTGCACATGAATACCTGCTAAAAAGCCATAGTGCCACTTTCGCTGGTCGATATACGGGCGATTTTGCACCTTCCGCTTCTGTGCCGAAGCACCGAAAGCAAGGAGTAAAGTAAGGATTATCAGACAAATGCGCTTCACATCCTTAAAACGTCCAAAATGACATTTTATTGCATTTTCCTCCGGTTTTCTCCGCACTATTATTTAGACAAGGTACAAATTAAGGGAATTTAAACAGGTTTGATAACAACTAATCAAGAAAACCATTATTTTTGCCGAACTAATTAGTACTAATAATTTAAAATCTAAAGAAAATGGCTTACGTAATTAATGACAGTTGTGTTGCTTGTGGTACTTGTATTGACGAATGTCCGGTAGGAGCTATCTCTGAAGGCGATATCTACTCTATCGACCCTGAAACTTGCACTGAGTGCGGTACTTGTGCTGATGTTTGTCCGTCTGAAGCAATTCACCCGGCAGAATAATAACAACACCCCAAAAAAGAAAAGCCCGGTTTCATAATTGAAACCGGGCTTTCTCATTTTTATATACTGTCATTTATTTCAGTTCAGCCAATGCTTCCTTAATGCGGCGGATAGATTCCACAATATTCTCATCGCTGGTCGCATAACTCATACGGATACATTCAGGCGCACCGAATGAAGCACCACCTACACAAGCTACATGAGCTACTTCCAACAAGTACATTGCCAAATCATCCGAATTTTCAATCTTACGGTCACCAGCAGATTTTCCAAAGAAAGAATCACATTTCGGGAACAGATAGAAAGCACCCTGCGGTACGTTTACTTCAAATCCCGGAACTTCTTTTGCCAACTTCACAATTAAATCACGACGACGTTCGAAAGCCTTACGCATTTCTTCTACAGGAGCCTGTGTTCCAGTGTAAGCAGCTTCAGCTGCTTTCTGAGATACTGAACAAGGACCTGAAGTATATTGCCCCTGCAACTTATTACAAGCTTTTACAAGCCATTCCGGTCCGGCAATGAAGCCTATACGCCAACCAGTCATGGCATATGCTTTAGATACACCATTTACGATTACCGTACGATCTTTCATTTCGGGGAACTGAGCAATACTCTGGTGCTTGCCAATATAATTGATATGCTCGTAAATTTCATCAGCAATAACAATAACTTGCGGATGTTTTACCAACACGTCAGCCAAACCTTTCAATTCCTCCTGGGAGTAAACTGAACCGGTCGGATTAGAAGGTGAACAAAGAATCAATGCTTTAGTCTTCGGAGTGATAGCAGCTTCCAACTGTGCAGGAGTAATCTTGAAATCCTGTTCGATACCGGCAGTAACAATAACCGGAGTACCTTCAGCCAGTTTCACCATTTCCGGATAACTTACCCAATATGGAGCGGGCACAATAACTTCATCACCCGGGTTCACCAGTACCAGCACTGCATTGCAGACTGATTGCTTAGCACCATTGGCACATGAAATTTGTGCGGCTGTATATTCCAGACCGTTTTCCTTTTTCAGTTTCTCCACGATTGCATTACGCAAAGCCGGATATCCCGGAACAGGAGAATAGCGAGAGAAGTTGTCGTCTATCGCTTTTTTCGCAGCCTCTTTGATGTGGTCAGGAGTATTAAAGTCAGGCTCTCCCACACTCAGGTTAATTACGTCAACGCCTTGCGCTTTCAACTCGGCGCTCTTTTGCGACATAGCCAGCGTCGCCGAGGGCGACAAACTGTTCAAACGATCTGATAATTGATTCATTTTTCTATCTATTTTATGGTTGTTGCATAAATTTGGCTGCAAATTAAGCTATTTTCTTTGATATTAGAAAACAAAACAGCAAATTACTTATTAAAATGTAACGTATGTCCCATGCGTTCCTTCTTTGTACGCAGGTAACGTTCATTGTACTGATTCGGGGTCGTTTCAATAGGAACAATCTCTGTAATCTCCAATCCATAAGCCTCCAGCCCCACACGCTTCACAGGATTATTTGTCATCAGTCTCATTTTGTGTACACCCAATTCACGCAGAATCTGAGCACCTACACCATAATCACGCTCATCAGCCAGGTGTCCCAGACAGATGTTGGCATCCACCGTATCTAGTCCGTCTTCCTGCAACTTATACGCTTTCATCTTCTCCATCAAGCCAATACCACGCCCTTCCTGGTTCAGATAAACAACTACTCCTTTACCGGCTTTATTAATCATTTCCATAGCCTTATGCAGTTGTTCGCCGCAGTCGCAACGCTTGGAGCCGAATATATCTCCTGTGGCACAAGAGGAATGCACACGTACCAGAATCGGCTCATCTTGCTCCCACGTACCTCTGAACAGAGCCACGTGCTCCAGACCATTAGATTTTTGACGAAAAGGGATCAATCGGAAATGTCCGTGTTCGGTAGGCATATCTACTTCTACACCTTCTTCCACAATGGATTCTTGTTTCAGACGATAGGCAATCATGTCACGAATAGAAATCAACTTCAGGTTAAATTCGTCAGCCATCTTACGCAATTCGGGCAGACGAGCCATTGATCCATCTTCATTCATGATTTCCATAAGTGCACCCGCAGGATAAAGACCTGCCATACGAGCCATATCAATTGTAGCTTCTGTATGCCCGGCACGACGTAATACACCTTTTTCCTGAGCATACAAGGGGTTGATGTGTCCCGGACGTCCGAAGGTTGCCGGAGTAGAAGCCGGATCAGCAAGTGCCTGAATGGTAGCGGCACGGTCGGCAGCAGAAACACCGGTAGTACAACCTTCCAGCTTATCGATAGTCACCGTAAAAGGGGTGCCCAATACGGAAGTATTGTCACTGACCTGGTGAGGCAAGTCCAATTCTTTACAGCGTGACACGGTAACCGGTGCACAAAGCACGCCACGTGCATGCTTCAGCATAAAGTTTACCTTCTCAGGAGTTATTTTCTCCGCAGCGATAATCAAGTCGCCCTCGTTTTCGCGGTCTTCATCATCCACTACAATCACAAAGTTACCGGCCTTGAAGTCTTCAATCGCCTCTTCTATTGTATCTAATTTCACTTTTTCCATTCTGTATTCTCCTTTATTTATTTAGGTTATTTCAGATTAGTTTCTATTATCTTTTGAATGTCTCCATTAGTCTTGATAATCCGTTCCATATCCTTATTCAACCGGATACGGAATGCCCAGATGCGGAAGTAGAAGAACAATCCTATCGGCACCAACAATCCACAGGCCATATTCAGCCAATAATTACGGAAAGGACGCAAGTGAGCATGAACCGGGATAATAGGATAGTTATTCAATGCATTCAGCAAATGAACAGATTTAGTATTGGACATCTCTTCTACTAATTTCTCAAGACGCTCATTTATATCTTCAATTTCTTCATCGATTGAATCTGCCATCCACAACTTGAAATAGTTGGGAGCACGCTTCAACGCTTTCCTTTCAGCATACGCACGACAATCAGCGGACAGCGCCTGCAAGTCGGCAGGTAAATGAGTATAATCAGGATCGTGTATGATCACCTCTTTACGGAACAGATGGCGCACACTGCGTATACCGACGATCTTCTTAAACCACCCTACATAGGCATCGGCATTCAATACCACAGAGTCATTATTGGACTTATAAGTAAGGAATGCACCCAATGGAGCCAAGATAGCCGTGCTAGTCCACATACCCATCCAGACAACCCACTGTCCATCACGTGCCATTTTATAGCCCGTATTATTAATAATGTAATAAATAATAAAAATAAGAACAGATACCACAACCGGCATACCTAAACCGCCTTTACGGATAATTCCACCCAGCGGAGCACCGATAAAAAAGAAGATAAGGCATGCCACCGAAAGTGTTAATTTCTCATGCCAGGACGTCATGTGACGACGAAGGCTGGTATCTGTCTGCGACATACTATAACTCTTAATACTCCAATCACTCCCCGCACTCTCTGCACGGTTCACAGCAGTAGAGATAATCTTCTGCTTCTGCGACAAGGTAGCCACATTGAAAAGACTATCCACATTGTATTCTCCCAAATGTGCCTGCTCTATCTTCAGCGTATCAGCTTTCTTCAAGTCAGCTGAAATCTTGTAAGTGCCATTCATCGCTTCCTTGAAATAGACACGTCCCACACTGTCATTCTGCACCCTCATGGAGTCAATGCCCGCTTGCAGCATCGCCATATCCTTGCTGTTGGATTGATTGCTCATGATGCCGGCATCCACCATATTAAAATCGGAATTGAACTCAATAATAGCATGCTTCTCCCGAAACGCTTCCCGACGATAAGGCACATTCTTCTGATTCATATTCTGTGATTTCAGGTTTTCAAACTGCTCACCACTATAAAGATGCAAATACAAATGCTGCTTATCAGCCGTCATTTCCAACCTTCCAGAATCAGACTTGATAATCTGAGCATTCTCAAACCCTTTTTCAAAATTATAAATCAGCACATCGTAAAGCATACCCGTTTTACGGTTCTTATGCTTTACATAAAGATTATAGCCATCAATCTCGTCATAGAAAACACCTTCCGGTATATCCAATTCCGGAGATTTCTGCTTCATGGAAATCAGCAATGTCCACAGCTTAGTCTGCGCCTTCGGTCCTATTACATTTTGGAAATAAAAAGAAACGCCACAGATGAAAATGATAAACACAATCAACGGGCGCATAATCTTAAGTAGTGAGATACCTGCCGCCTTCATGGCCAACAGCTCAAAACGTTCACCAAAATTACCAAAAGTAATAAGTGCCGCCAGCAGAATAGCCAACGGCAATGAAGCCGGCACCAATGTCAGGGCGGAATAAAAGAAAAATTGTGCAAGGACACTCATTTCTAATCCTTTTCCCACCATTTCATCAACGTACTTCCATAGGAACTGCATCATGAAGATGAAAAGGCAAATGAAAAAAGTACCCATAAAGAGCATACAGAAGCTCTTCAATATAAATATATCTAACTTTTTTATGCGCAGCATTTTACTCGTTTCATGCAATGAAGACACAAAATTAGCATAAAAAAGGGAGTGTGGAAAATTTTTATATCAAAGTTAACTAAAAACCGCACGTTCTCCGCAGAGTATCTACCTGAGAGTCCCATAACTCGCGCAAATCTTTCACCTCATCCGCCGCAGCGAAATCAGTAACTTCTAGCACGAAATCGTTAGTCAGTTCATTGTTTGTCATCTTTAATTCAAAATATTCCCGCTCATATTCATCATCCAGCCAACGGAAGCGAATAAAAGAGAAAGCCCGCACAGCGATAATCTCTGCGTCACGACGTTCCGTCTTTCCCCAGAAGAAGGTGACAATCTTATCGTCCGACTGTACCCTGTCTGCAAACCAGCCCTCCAAACCGGTGGGGGTACTTATCGCGGACCAAAGAATGCTTTTAGAAGTTGCATTCAAGAGGTATTCCCGATGAATCTTTTGTCTTTCCATAGTTCATATTTGCTTTTTATTGCGGCGGCAAGATAGAGACTTTTTTCTAATTACGGAATATATTTCTCCAAATTTATTCATCCGGCTTGTCCTTTTACCACATAACTCCCTGATACTGTTCTTAAAAGAGGTATATAGAAAGGTTATTTTTCTTTGTATCGTTTCTATTCAATAAATTATTTCGCAGAAAATCTTCACAAATATTTTGGCGATTTAAAGAAAAGCTATATCTTTGCACCCGCAAACAAGAAATGATGGCGGGATAGCTCAGCTGGTTAGAGCGCATGATTCATAATCATGAGGTCCCCGGTTCAATCCCGGGTCCCGCTACAAAGAAAATTTAGACTGTTAGGAGGCTTCCACTCTTGGCGGTCTTTTTTGTTTTTTTGCCTCAATTGGTAGCAGGTGACGCTATAGGTGACGCTAATTATCCCCCCGTTGGGGGTACCCGATTCCGTTAACGGAATACGTAAGAGGTCTGTAAAAAAGCAAGTAATATATGTGTATAAATTCCCTTTTTGTACAAGGAAAATTTATCGCTGATTATCAAGGCACTACAAAGTATCAATTTCTTGTCGACAAACTCCTAACTTCCTGCAAAAGGGGAAATAGCGAATACTCCGGTTTCCTTACACCGCATGATTGATAGAACGACTAGTCCAAAATGACAAAATGTCAATAGTATCGTCTTACGTTTCTTTCTTTCGCATCAATGCTGCTGTGATGCAGGAAAACGCAAGGATTTTCTATTAAGTAAATACTACATGATGCATAATAATATCATAAAGCGTCTTTTCGGAAGAAAACTCAATCTGCCTCATCCTTATTAATCATAAATTGGACAGATTTCTAAAAAAATGATTATTGGGCTCCGTTGCTTATCCTCTTCAAAATAGAGAAATATCACCTGTCTTTCGGAGGGGCTACACCCTTTTTCAGTGATGGCGTCACCTTGTTATGAATAAGGTGTAGCCCTGTGAAGTAAAGGGTGTAGCCTTAATATATGAAAGAGTATTTATTTTCGCAGAAAAGATAGTCTGTTTGGGTGAAAAAGATCATGTAATTATATAAGATAGACCATCTGTTGCATGCAAACAGATGGTCTGATTCTGACAAACTAAGGTTTCAATCTTCTGGAAACACCTTTCTGGCCGAAAGCCTTATTACCAATAATGAGAAAAAGCAGACATAATGCAACAAAACACCCTATCTGGCTATCCTATTGTCACATCGAGTCAGAAATGGAAGTTCCAACATAAATAAAACAGCTGATGAAACTATTTCAACTTTAAATTACTTCTTACAGCCGCAGCAGCGGGCTCACTTGGTGTAACGGATTTCCGGGTACAATAATCAAATTCTGCTGATTTATCACCGCTGAATGACTTCCATTTCAGTTTCAACTTAACGGTTTTACCTTCCGTATCAGGCAATTCGTCCAACTTAAAGGCAACCAGACCATCACCCGTTTCCCCATACGTATCGCCATACGCATTGTGGCGGAATTCCACTTCATAAGGATTCTCCGGATTCTGCCCCAACAGTAAGTTTACAAAATGCTTTTTGTTACCTCCCCATACAGTCCTGAAACGAAGTGTCAGATAGCCATCCTCTGCGAGAGTCACCCAGTCATTTACTATTTCCACAGGATCTGTGCCATATATTTCATCATTTTCTTCTCCCAAATCCGGTGCAATAGGCTTTGTCAGGATACTGTCTATCCAGTTTATATGCACGGCTTTCGTGTATTCACCACTGGCTTCGTCCACTTCACTGTAATTCATCAATGCTCTGACCTCTTTGTCTCCAAAAGGAGAGGTTTTCACATTGGTCGGTAATAAGGTCGTCTTATCATCCAACTGCAAGAAAAATACTCCATCAGCAGCTTCCTTCACTGTCACAAGAGCATTAGGATACCTCAGGTAATAAGCGTTATTGTCGTCGTCGTCCAGGCAGGACTGAAAACCTATAGAAGTGGCTATTACTGTTGCCACGGCAAGTGCTTTACTAAATACTGAATTAATTTTCATAATGTACTTCCTCTAATTAAATGTTCAAAATAACTTCTTTGTATTAGAGAAATAACAAATTAGAAAAAAGACTGCATAACATATTGTTAATTAACAATAATGTCTATTATTTCCAAATCATCCGGCACGTGTACCACACCGAAAAATTCCTGAGCTGCTTCTTCCGTATAACACGCTTTACGCATATTCAGCATCTTATCTTCCGTATGATATAACAACAGATTCTTCACTTTCAGTTCTTCCGCCAGCTTCCCGGCATCCAGTGCCGTACTATGGTGTTTCTCATAAGGTTTGAATATATCACGGTCTTTATACAGACAGAAAGCCTCGCACAACAACCAGTCAGCCCCTTCCACATAGGGACGATTCTTCTCATTATAAGGTTCATCTCCAAGACAAACCAGCGATTGGCCATTCGGCAATGTGGTACGAAAACCATATTGTTTCTCTTTAGTCGATCCTATATCAAAAGATTGTAGTTTTAACTCTCCTGCTTTAAATATCTCTCCGTCCTTAACCTCACAAAGTTCAATACCATTTCCCAAATACTGTACTATTTTCTTAGGCAACGTCATCCGGCAGATCCAATCCAGAACTTGTAATACTTTATCATGTCCATACACCCGGAAGACTCCTGCATATTTCCCACTTTGCATCCGTTGTGCTACCATCCGGATTACCCATACCGCACCCAATATATGATCCGTATGAGCATGTGTCACAAACATATCATGAATACGTTCAATGGCGATACCGGCTTTCTCCAACTGAGCCAATATTCCATTTCCTCCACCGGCATCCACAAGCAGCACATTTTCAGCTGTCCGGATTGCAAAGCAAGTATTATAACATCTGGTAACACCTGCATTACCTGTACCTAACATAATAATCTGAGTATTCTTCATCTACTTAATTCTATAATTACGAAATCTGAGCCACAAAGATAAACAGAATATGCCATTCTATAAGGAGAGCTTTGATCTTTCCTTATAGAATGGCATATTTATAACAGTATAGTAAAGTATATAATTACTTACTGAAATCTCTTGGAGCCGGAACAGGCGGCAATGGTTTACGGTTCTGCAACTCCTTCATTACTTCTTCAATAGCTTTATTGAGCTGTTCATCTTCACCGTTCCATTCCTTCACAGGATCGTTATCAATCAAGATATCCGGATCGACACCATGATTTTCAATAATCCACTGGCCTGTTTTCGCATCATAACTAGTAAAGAAAGGAACACGGATATCCGTACCATCCATATAAGGCAACGGTCCGCTGATACCTACAATACCACCCCAGGTACGGGTACCGATTAGTTTACCAAGCCCCAATGCACGGAAGCCCCACGGGAAGAGATCACCATCAGAAGCGGAATATTTATTAATCAAACAAACCTTCGGCCCCACTTGCACAGCATCGGGTATAGTGCCGACACGCTTCGTACCACGTCCCATCGTCAAGCGGTAAGGTTCGCGAGACAAACGTTCCAGAATCATAGGAGATACATTACCGCCACCATTAGCACGATCGTCTATAATCAGACCTTCCTTGTCGAGCTGCGGATAGAAATAACGGGAGAACTCGTTCAGACCTTCCGGACCCATATCAGGAATATAGATATAACCAATACGTCCATTGGATGCCTTGTCCACCTTCTTCAGGTTATTCTGTACCCAGTTATAATGATAAAGAGGATATTCATTTTCCAGCGGACTGATGACAATCTTTCTTGCACCTGCCAATTGCGGATTGCTGTTCAGCGAGATTTCTGTCGGCACATCAGCCTTTCCTACCAGTAAAGCATAGATATTCTTCACCGTATTCGTCGGTATACCGTCAATGGCGACAATGTATTCCCCGGCCTTAGCCTCAATACCCGGTTCAGTAAGCGGAGAGCGCAGTTCCTTACTCCAGGAAGCACCGGGAAGTATCTTTTCCAAACGGAAGAAACCACTCTTATCTGCCGATACCTCAGCACCCAGCAAACCAGTCTTGATACGTGCCGGTTTATCCGTTTCACCCGGATTGACGTATGCGTGTCCGCAATTAAGCTCACCAATCATCTCTCCAATGATATAGTTCAGGTCAAGACGCGTCTTTGCATAAGGCAGCAGAACAGAATATTTCTGTTTGATTGCTTTCCAATCCACACCATGCATATTCTCCAGATAAAAACCATCACGATAAGCACGCCAGGCCTCATCGAAGATTTGTGCCCATTCCTTGGGGTAATCTATCGTAATGGACATATTATCCATATTGACAGGCGTACTCAGATTAGCCGCTCCTTCCGGTATAGCGGTTACATAAAGCTTGTTGTCCTTGTAGAACAAAGCCTTTTGGCTACCCGGAGTAACCGTCATCATAGCACCATCGGCAACCGTTTCTTCTTTCTGACCTTCAAGATCGAAAAACTTCGTTCCGCCATTGCCCCAGTAATATACCTTCTTTCCGTTTGAATAGAAATTAGTATAATAAGAAGCCGACAATGGAAGCTTGATGATACGGTCGATAATACCTTCCGAATCAAACTTGACGAGTGATGCAGAAACTGTTTCCTGTTTCGCATCTTTCTTTCCGGCAGTCTTTTCAGCAGCCTTCGGGGCCTCACTGTCACTCTTCACTCCGGCATCTTTCTGTATGAAAGGTGACGGGGTATCTTTCGAGAGCAAAGCAAGATAAACTCCATACATATTATTATAGACATGGTTCCATTCCAACCAGCCGTATGTAGGATTGAAATCGCGGGCAGATGAGAAAATCAGATACTTACCATCCGTACTGAATACCGGTGATGAAGAATTATACCACTTGTCCGTCACCGGATATTCCTTCTTTCCAGCAATATCATAGACATATACAACTGTTATTTCATTATCTGCATCACGGGTATAGGTCAGCCATTTGCTATCCGGTGAAAAAGTCACATCCTGCGGTTCCCCCATCGGGTCCTGCAATAGCATAGTCACCTGTCGTGAAGCTACATCCAGCAGATTGATCCGATTCTGGCGGTCGGTATAAACAATCTTTTTACTGTCCGGACTCCATTCGAAAGAGCGGATATACGTATCATTATTCTTGGTCAGCTGCACCGGATTACCTTCTACTGCATCCTGAAGATAAAGTTCTGTCTCTCCGGTAGCATCCGAAATATAAGCAATGTATTTTCCATCAGGAGACCATTGCGCATCACGTTCGTGGGCACCCGGAGTGCGGGTTATATTTTTCGTCACACCCTTGGTTGAGGGCAGATTAAAGACCTCTCCGCGGGCAGTTACCACCACCCGTTCTCCATCGGGAGATGCACTGGCAGCTGTCAGATATTTGGCTCCATTCTTTATGGCGCTGCGTGCATAGATATTATCCGAAGCAAGACTGATATTGACTTTCTCGGGCTGACGGGTGGCAGCATCCATCTTATAGATATATCCGCCATTCTCAAACACAATGGTATTGCCGGAAGCACTCGGAAACTTCACATCATATTCGGTAAAGTTAGTAACCTTCGACGTCTGTTTTGTCTTCGTATTATAAACAAAGATATTCATAGTGCGGTCACGGTCGGAAAGAAAAAATATATCATCGCCTATCCACATGGGGAAGATATCCTGAGCAACATTATTCGTTATATTCTCCACTGATTTCTTTGCCGGATCGTATATCCAGACATCATCCGCCATACCGCCTTTATAATACTTCCAAGTACGGAATTCACGCATGGTACGATTGTAAGCCAGTCGCTTGCCATCGGGAGAATAGCTACAGAAACCGCCTTCGGGCAAAGGAATAATTTCAGGCATACCACCTTCCTGATTGACAGAATAAAGCTTACCGGAAAAACCGTCACTGATACGGTTACGATAAATGATCTGTTTGCCATCCGGTGTCCAGGTCATCACAATATTATTAGGTCCCATACGATCACCCAGGTCATCGCGGGAATTTGTCGCAGTATACGTCAGACGTTGCGGTTCTCCACCGGTTGCCGGGATGGTATATACTTCCGTATTTCCATCATACTGACCGGTAAAAGCAATCGTTTTGCCATCGGGTGAAAAACGAGGGAACATTTCGTAACCCACATGCGAAGTCAGGCGCTGCGCCTCTCCTCCTGTGACAGGCACTCTATACAAATCGCCTGCATACGAGAAAACAATCTCGTTCCCGCTCGTTGCCGGAAAGCGCAATAAACGCGCTTCATCTGCTGCCGAAAGACAGACAGATACACCTACAAGGGCAAATAGGGATAAAAGTAATTTCTTATTCATGTTATTTGAATTTAGTCAACTTACAAAAGTAAGAAAAGAATAAGAATTATTGCAACGATCCCCCCGGATTATTAACAAACTCCCCCGGCTTTATGCCAAATTGTTTCTGGAAACACTTTGCAAAATACGACGGACTATTAAATCCTACCATATAGCATATTTCATTAATACGGTATTTATTTTCCGCAAGCAGGGCTGCCGCCTTCTTCAACCGCACTATCTGTATCAATTCATTCGGAGTGACATTAGCCAGTGTCTTTATTTTGGAAAACAGACCGGAACGGCTGATACCAAGCTGTTCAGCCAGGAAGTCAATTGTCAGTTCCGGTTCAGAGAAGTTTTGTTCGATAATCTCATTGATACGGGTCAGGAATTTATTGTCCACCGAGTTGCTGGCTATGCTGTTCAAAGGAACCATTGGCATTTTGGAGAACTTCTGGCGTAACAGATTACGCAAGTCAAGAAGATTCTTGATACATGCCTCCAGATATTGTACAGAGAAAGGTTTCTCAATATAAGCATCCGCACCGCAGTCCATACCCTCTATCTTAGAGTTCGTATCAGTTTTTGCCGTCAGCAATATGAACGGGATATGGCTGATAGCCTGATCCACCCGTAAAGCCTTGCAGAATTCCACTCCGTTCATGCGTGGCATCATCCAGTCACTCACAATCAAGGTGACCTCATGCTCCTTCAGTTTTTCCAACGCTTCCACCCCATCTTCTGCCGTCAGAATGGAATATTGAGCGGAGAAACTGCTTGAAAGGAAGTTCAGCATCT
>OHNO01000851.1_pt1 | contig 15002 bp, 23 predicted proteins | sample 1569521 | NCBI WGS metagenome assembly OHNO01 (sample SAMEA3879604, study PRJEB24766) | human gut metagenome | biome: human-associated habitat; feature: feces | place: USA | collected 1985/1987
CACCACCTGTTCCGGGAATCGGTCGCCCGAACTCATCTTTATCCATCGGTTTAATCACCTTTACCTGCAATATGTGTGGAGCAAATATCATAAGAAGGTGCATTTAGGTTTGTTACTCAGTTCATCTTTCAACCCGTACTGTTTGCACAGGAATGAATAGTAATCCTTAACTCCCTGAAGATTCCAGGACATAGAAAAACCGCTTTCACCGATTGAAGTGGCACGAAGTAAAAGAGAGGGGATGAACTTCGCAATCGCCACCGACACCCGCGTTTGGCAATCCTCGTTCATCTCATCCTCTCCGCTTATCTTCGAGGTAAGACACATATCCAAAAGATCGGCCTCCGACAAGTTAATGCCAAAGGTCTGAAACTTCTGTTGTATGTAGTCGTTTACCGTCATCACTCGATACCTAATGCTTCTTTCAAAGCGGAAGTCTTTTCTTCGTCCAGTTCTCCTGCTTTAGAAAGAAGTGTTCCCTCTCTCATATTTGCAGTTACAGAGACACCGATAGACTTCAATGCCTCTACAACGTCTTTCTTTTCAAACTCCTGTTCGAAGAGAAAAATCCCCTTAGAGGCTTTCTTCTCTTCAATAACTTCGGCAAGTTTGCGTTCCGAAAGGTCTTTCACGCGGGTTTCGTCTTCAAAATCGAGGATTGTACCCGGATTGTACACTTCGCCAGTAAACTTGTCTCGGAAAATATCAATCACTTTAATCTTCATAGAATCCTCCTTATCCCTCCGGAACAGCGTTCATGGTTGATAAATCGAAATTCACAATCTTATTCGGAGAAGTAAATTCAGGAATCCACTCAGCGGTGTACTCCATGTATCGACCTTCTTCGTCACGATAGTTACATACTGACATCTGACCTTCAGCGGTATTGTAAGAACGTCCCGGAACCGGATCGGTCATAACATACGGCTTATGGTGGCGCATCTTCATAACCTTGTCTGTCTGCAACAGGGTAATACGGTTATCAGCATAAATCTGCACGTTCTCGCCCGCCTGATTCTCTACGTAATCCTCCTTAATCTCGATCGCTGGAAGTCCGATGCCTGTAAAAACACTGGAGGCCATCTGGTCAGTCACCAACCCTGCATTAACCATGAACTCACGCTCGCCAAGAATCATCTTGAACTTGTCACCGAACTCGGAAGCCCCTACGATGTTCTTCATAAATGTTCCCCGAGACATAATCATCTTAGAGAACACACCGTATTTGGCTTTCAGTTTCTGAATCTCCTGCTGCAAGTAAGAGATAAACATATTTTTTACCGCGGCTTCCGGAGTAAGAAAGTGGAACGGCAACTCAATGTCAAGCAGTTCAATGTTTTCTTTGTTATCCGCCATGTAAACGACAGACTTTCCAGTCATCATCAACTCCGGAACAACGATATCCATACGCTTGTGCGGAGCAAGCAGGATTTGACGATAATCATCAACGATAAAGTCAATAATTTCCTGCAAAATCGTACGCTGGTCAGCAGTGTTAGCAGCATTGAACTTGTCAATGATATCCTGCAACTGTGACAGGCGTTCAATATCCATTTGGTAACGGTCACCTAGATAAGCGATTTCAGTATAACCACTTCCGAGGTTACGTCTTTCTCTCAACGGCTTCTGGTCATTCTTGCCAAGAATAGAACCGGCAACAACACCTGTAACCGTCCCCATATACGTCTTGAAAACGCGCTGTTTGGTTTCCAAGAAATCACCGTATTGCTTCCAGTAGATTGTATCCAATCTCAATTGGAGCACACGATCAATCACCGCCTTGACGATGTTAGGATCTGTAAATAAAGTTTGTATGGTCAAATTCATATCTAAACTTTTAATGATTAATACTCAAACTGGAAACGGCTTGTCAATCCGACTTTATCCAGGTCATGGATCGGAAGGATCAGCTTACTTTCCTTCACTTCATAGGCCTGCATCAGGAGAGTACAAAGAACAGCACCATCGCTTTCAACCTTCTTCGCATCGAAAAGAACAAAGTTTGCTGTATTCTTCTTCTTTGTTCCGTCCACTGCTGTTGCTTCAAAAAGAACTGCGCCTTTAGCAATATTCTCTCCGAAAGTGGCTTCGATAGTCAGAACATCATAGTCCTTGTTGGCCTTGTCGATAGCGGTTACCTTCGCTCCTTTCTTGCCACTTCCAATAAACATGCCGGCATAAGCCAGCGATTTCTTTGCAATTTTGATGGATAAAGCATCTGCTTCAGTGGTGTAGGCCTCTACAACTTTCACGTTGCGAACCGGAACCAGTGTGCGCTTTACCAAATCAGCCTGAACCGGAGTGAATACAGGTAAGAAAGAACCGACGAGCAAATTGGTAATGTCCAACTTCCAGGGGCCGCTCTTTCTAACGCCAGATTCAACACGGTAAAACTCCTGCGGTTCGTACTGCGGAGTTACATCATAATGTGTACCTGCTGCCATGATTAATTTTTGTTTTGTTCAACAATCGTTTTTGTGCCCTCCGAAATCATACCGGCAATAGCTTCACTTTCGGTCTTGTTATCTCCTCCTATTTCAGGGCTTTTCACTTCTGCTAATCCCGCATTAACGAAAGTCTGCTTTGCGTCCTTCATAAAGACATCTAAGTCCGCATCATCTGTAACTTTCAACATGGGAACAAGTGTTTCGGGAATACCGTACTCCTTTGCCTTTGACAAAATCTGTTCTTGACGGGTAGCCTGTAACTTTTCTTGCTTTAAAGCTGAAAGTTCAGTTGAAAGATTCTTATTAGAATCAATCAATGCTTGCGCCCATGCAGGAACATCTTCTTTCTTTTCTTCTGGGTTCGGATTGGGGTTTTCGATTGGTTTACCGTCCTTCAGATTGTGTTTCTTTTCGTAGTTGGTTACTGCGGAAGAAACTGCACCATTAGCCCGGAAATCACCATAGGAATTTAACACGTCTTGAAAGCTTACTCCATCCGCAATTGTCTGTACTTGGCTTTCATCCGTTACACCGGTCGCTTTCTTTTCTGCGATCCGGATCAAAGTAGCTTCATCAACCCCAGGGAATTTGGTTTTGAGTAATGCTAAAATCTTTTCTTTCATACCGTATGAATTTTCATTTAATATCTTTGGTATAAAAGTAGATAGGGAATAAAAAGGTAAGAAATTTTTGAAGGGTTTAAACGAAACAATCGCGGGAAGGTTTGGTAATAAACGGAAAAAGCGCGAAACTGGGGAGGGATCGCGCCTAAATATAGCAAGATAGATGCCTAAAGTTTTACTTCTAATTCTTGACCTCCCAAATCAAAATACAGGTTTTGAAGTTGGTGGAGGGATTTCACTTGTATATTGTAATCGACGCCCTTCAAATGGAAATCTGCGCCCAACTCAAACAAGGGACTATAATAAGTGACAATTCCCCATGTATGTTTTTCAAATCCACACTTTAAAAGGAGTTCTTCCGTAAGAGGAATTGGTTCAAATTGTTCTAAATCAACCGCATATTGTTGTCCAGGGATAAGAAGACACATACGATTTGGTATTCCACCAATAGCAACAATATTCTCCCTCATGAATAAGTAATTTCCTATTCTTAATTCTCTAACATCTATCATTGATGTGCTGCTTTTAATTGGTTCTCCAATGCTTTATTAATAAAGTCATTTATTGTCACTCCTGTGTTAGCAGCAAACGCAGCTACACGCGAATGTAGCTCAGAAGTCATTCTTAAATTAAGCCTTCCACTATAAGACTTTTTAGGTTCTACTCCACGATCTTTACAACTCTCCAAATAGCTTTCTATTGCCTCCTCGAAGTCAGCCTTCAACTCGTCGACGGTATTACCTTCGTAAAGAATTAGTGTTCCCTTATCCAGTCCTTGTACTTTACCAAACAGGCAGTTATCTTCCTCACTGTATTCAACACTGCCTACATAACCTTTGTATCTCAACTGTCCCATAAGTTTATAATTTATTTTGTTTATATTTTTCTATTAGGTTGTTGTCACGAACATATACAAGCAGCTGTTTCATCACATATCCCTTTATGATGTTTGATGGGTGCGGCTTGTGCATAAAATATGAATCTTGCCCATTTTGACTGATAAACTCAACACGTGAGCCAGACGTAGAACCCTTATGTCCCTCAGAGTACCCAAAAATCCCAAAAAGCCGAACAACTTCATCGTAGGTGAAATCTTTTGGCTGCGCAAGAAACCTTTCTATCAACTTTTCTTTTGACCCCATTTCATTTATCTTTTCGACAAAGGTACTAAATTTAGTACCACAAACAAATAAAACAACAGAATATTCACTTAAAAAAATAGCGGCTACCCCACCGGAGCAACCGCCAACTGTTCTATTTTTAAATAACCAAATTATAAACCCCGTATTTTTTCTAACTAAGAAGCGTTTTTATGTTCTGTTTTTAAGATTTCATTCTTACGAGCAGCTTGTTCTTCCTCTATTTCTTTGAGTTCTTCATCGATGCGCTCAACATTACCGGCAAACATAATACCTTCACGACGGGACCAAATATTGCCAGCGACTGCGGAGACAGCTGTCTTTACTTTGTCGTCGATTGAATCTATCATGTATGGTTGTATCTCCACATCTATATCAATTGTTTCGGAAGCCTTTTCAAAGTTGGTATTGATGGAGCCTAAAGCAGACACAAGGAAATTCACTCGTCTTTGCATGAATGGGCCAATATCCTCCGCTGAATTTTCCACACTCATATGAGCCCCCATGAACACATACCGGAAGGAAACCCCAGACAATGCATTGCCTGAGCCTTGAAGTTGATCAAATGAAATCCGTGGTGTATTGGTAAGAGCATACGCCTGATTGAAGTGATTTTCAAATTCGACTTTTACCGGATCACTTGCTTGATTCCAGGTCAAGTAGGCGGCATCCGCTCCCTCCCCTGTCAGTTGGACAACCCTGTTTCTAAATTCGCCAGACATTTTCTCTACGTCTCCAAACAACTTCAGTATTGGGAAGAAGTGGTAATCGATACAATCCGCATAACTGGAAAGAAGTTTCTCCAATCGGACACGGATAGTCTTTATCTTCTCACAGTATGCTTCAGGACGATAACAATAGAGAACCGGTAGTTTCTTGAATCCATGTTTAAAGGCAGCAACAGACTGCCATCCCTTGTCTGATTCCCATTGATAAACCATGTCCTTAGTGACCGTCATAAAGCAGACGATCTCATGATCGTCCAAGTCTTTCTTCTTGTACTCACGGGAGAAGGCTACCATATCCCCGGAGTCGTCGAAGAATGGGTACAACTTATCGCCTCGAAACGGAGACCACAGGACACTACGTAATTTATACTGAGGCATGGACTTGCCAAACAGATTAGCTACTTTCGCTTTCAACTTAGCCCAGAAGCCATCGTCTTTTGTCACGTACCAATATTCGGCACACTCCTGTTCTGAAAGCCAGGCACGAACAATCTTCCGGTTCTGATATTTGATTTTGTTCTTCTTCAAGACCTGTTTCAAAGCCTCAAAGATACCTTTCTCTGATTCATCCGGGGTACAATCCATCTTTGGTTCTGTACCAACGGTGAAAGCAGTCTGAATATTCACGATATCCTGCTCCAAGGGAAGAGCAATACGGTTAGGATCGACCTTCTTAGTCTTTTTGGGAATAGTTACCTTCTTTCCGGCCTTTTCGTCATACTCTTCCTTCTCCTGCTCAATCGTGATTTCGATCTGGGGATATTTCTCTTTATCGAAAATTTCATGCTTATTCGGATCCCAATCAGCATATAGTTTTTCCCGATCTGGAAGCTGAGTTTTCCGGCCTTTCTTAAGATAGTAGATTTTACGTTCTACATCTTCGAGTGCTAATATTTCTTCTAATGTTTTCATACGCTTATTTTTAATGTGCAAATACTCCAGAATTATCTTTCGGTTTCAATATCTTGCCTAGAAGCATACCTAATACATAATAACGAGCCGCATCTATCAGGTGATTGTCTTTGTCAACAGGAGTATTGATATAGTTATCGTCTTTATCTTTATCCCAGACATAGTTTCTAAGTTCGTTTATGAGATTGTACGAGCGTTCAGTAACGAATAATTCCATATCCTTCATCTTATCGATACCTGCATTGATAGAACCCGGGTACTTATCTACTGGGTAGATGTTCACACCACCGTTCTTTATCTCCTGGATCAAACGAGGATCAGCGGAGTCCGCCATAACCTTCAATCCCCACGGCTTAAGAATTTTGGTTATACCGGAAGACAACATTCCCGTCTGATAACATAGTTCATCCAAGTATAAAGCATTATCCACGATACCACACCGAACAGATGCTGAAGGATCGTTTGTATATCCAAAGTCTTGACCGATACCAACCTTTTTGCACCATTGCGGAAACACTTTCACAATACCCCATTTCTTGAACACTGCTCCTTCCGCAACGTCAGCCCACCGGCCGATAACCACATGAGCATACTTTTCAGGGTTGTTCACTTTCATATCCTCTACCTCCTTCAGGAACTCCGGGGAAAGATTATCCAGGTTATCCAGATAGGTTGTATGAATGTGAAGCACATTCGGATGTGTGGAGACCTGAACCTGCACGCCATCAATATCTACAAGCTTGTGAGTGTTCTCAATGTACTTCTTATAGATAAAGTGATTGGAATCACAAGGGTTCATTATGATGACAATCCGGTTCTGAATCCCTTTCTTACGGATGGAGAGCATTATCTTGTCGAATTCTTCTTCGTTTGTCCACTCTTCCGCTTCATCGCAGACGAAAGTAGTGATACCTTGGATGGATTTCAGTTTCGCTGTTTGGTTTCCTGAGGAAGTTTTGATGCCTCGGAACATGATACGGCTCTTAGTCATTTTGTTGACTATATCCGTCTTAGTAGTCTTGAAATACTTGGTTGTTCCGTCTAACTCTATTTTCTCCATCATTTCCGGAATAATAGACATACCGGCAGAAACCATCGTATATCGAGTATAGAGTATCTGATGAACTATCTTCTCTGCTTCGGTCATTTCAAAGGTCAGCCGTTCGATGAAGGTGGAAGCATTGAAACTTTTTCCGCTACCTCTTCCTCCGGTGATAAGGATTATAAATTTGTCCGTATCAGTGTAAAGGGGGTGATATATCGCCTGGGGTTCTATCATTTCAACTTATCTTTAATCCAGGAATCAATACTGATACCGTGATTTATGTCGGTAGGAATGTCATCATTACCCATATTTGCATCTGCCGGAGATTCACCTACCAATTCAAGAAGGTACTTAATAGCATTCAAATCAACATCGGAAATGGCTTTTGCTATCAATTTCTTAATCATGGCATCTTTAACAATATATTTTGCCCCCGTTTCCTTATCCGTAGCAACAGCATTTAGCGCAGCGATAGCAAACTCACGAGCCGTCTTCACAAGCTCTTTTTTTTGCTTGCGCACTTCGGCTGAACGTCGAGCGAGCTTCTGCGCTTCTTCTGTGCTCAAGCGTTTTCCTTTCTGCGTTAAATTCCGTTCGTTTGCCATTATTCAATACCAAATTCAACTCTATTCATAAAATCATTACCATCTATATATCTATCATCAAAGCCGTATCCAAATGCTTCCATGAAATTAGCTCGCTCAGTCGGAGTTTTGAATGAAAGAACCACATAGCTTAACATTCCATTATCTTTATCGAAACTATTCTGGCTACCTATGCGGTCTTTGATTTTCTGTATCTCGTTATGCCGGGCGATTTGATTTTCTTTAGAATCCTCATAAAAATCGATGGAGCGATCAAGATTTCTACTTTCGTCTCCTTCTTTGGTCAAATCATCTATAACTGAAAGAGAATCATCTAACACATCCTCTTTTCTCCAAATATCATCATTCCCGATACTGAGGTCTATATCTCCTATGCCAAGCATGTTTAAATCGAAATCATCCAACCCCGCTAGATTGTAATCTATTCCATCAAGCAAGTCTTTCAGCATATCAGAATCGAAATCACCTTGAACATTTCTATTGTTCATAAAAACATTTTGTTCTTTCTCCGTCTTTTCATCCATCTGAACGACTTCTACCCGAATGAGATAATCATTTTCGTTAGTTTCAGAATTATATCTATTCACTTCATCAATAACAGATACCCTCTGATGTCCAGATACAAGATTGCCGGTCACTTCATTCCAAACGATACCGCCCAATATACCTACACGCTTCAAGTTTGCTTTTAACTTCTTACGCGCTTCAGGTGTTATCTTACGTGGATTATAATTAGCAAAGTTGATTTGACTTCGCTGTATTTCACGACTTTCTGGCTGTTTAATTTTGCTCTCTTTCATAGTCAAATACTAATTTTTCACTATATGGAAATTCTTTAATGATGCGCTGATAATCATTGGGGTACTTACTTCGCATGAATAGCATAGTTTCTAAGTCTATTCCAAATCCTTGACTCACATCCTTCTCTTTGTATACAAAAGGTTGTATCAGGTTTTTGGTCCTTATGTATTGAAGAACCTCCTTGTTTGTCCAAATGGCAAGGGGATAGACCATTCCTTTTTCAGTTAAATACCCAGTCTTTGCAAATTTCTTTAAGCGCATTCGCTTCATGTAACCATCCACCCCCTTCATACCACTAAAAGCATACTTAATTCCTGTTTCTTCTCTTACATCGTCCTCTACATCACCGACCTTACGCGGCTTTACGCTTTCGTCCGGCTCTTTAAAGAAACCGAATGAATCAAAGTAATCACGTTGGTAATGTTTGATTTGGCGTACTTCTACATTTTTATAGTGACTTTCAGCCCATTTTATATATGGCTGGACATGATCTAAGCCAGGTATGAGATACATATAATAACATATAACCTTATCGAACACACCCGAAAGCATATCCAACAAGGCAATACCATCCTTGCCTCCTGCTGAATAAAATAATACAGCAGTATCAGTTTCTTTTCTGATACTGCGTATTATGCTCATGGTTTGAAGGTATTTGTTCATAGATCAACCGCTTGTGCCATTTGCTCCTCTAACCGCAAAGGCTTTTCGTAAATCATAGCGTCTCTGATCCCTGTTACCCAATTGCGAACCACTACCACCACGACGATTTGCAACTAATCTACCACCTGCACCAGCACCGTTCATATTTCGGCGCTGGCCTGCTGTTCTGTTAATTCTTCTCTTTGTACCGACTCTGCTTCTTATTTTTGATTAAACAATTATATATTTTCTGTGCTCAACACTTTACCTAGGTGATACCACACCTGGCTTACAAGATATTCTTGACCGTTCTCTTCAAAAGTTTCATCGTTGCCATCTTCATCTGTAAAGATGACGTATTCTGCGCTTTTGACTTCTACCGTAAGGCGAGGTGCATCTTTACGCCTGCCATTGATAAGATATAGCGCATCATACTCAACTGGTATAACTTCAACTTCATTATCATCATCCGGTATATCCTCCTGGCGTTTGTACTCTTTACCTTCATGCTTGAAATAAACGTACTTCGTAACGTTTGAAGGATAGACATATCTATGTTCTACATCTTGCTCACCCTTCAAGATGGCTTGAAAACATTCTTTGTCAATTTGTAGTGTTAATACTTTCATAATCGTGTCTATTTTGTTTATAAATAATCAGTTGCGGGGGATGGTAACGCTCCATCTTTCTCTACCAAGTCAAAGTAGCGAGATTTCTTTTTCTCTACCCCGCGATAGCACCACTAAGGTACTATCATAACCAAAGATACAAAAATTCTCTGGTTTATCATATCAAACATTTACGTCATTGTTTGATATTTATTAACCAGACATCACGTTTCTTTCTACACGCCTCTAAAGTAGGCGCACAACAGGCGAACAGTTCGCCGGATTCAGTACGATAGTCGTACTGGTACATTCTCACTCTCTTACCTCTCAACCTGGTGTTGTAGGTACAATAATTCTCTTTACCGGGTTGGCATACGCTGCAACCGTTTTTGTTTATTGAGTTCATCTTGATATGGGATTTAGTTTATTATATGTCCAACCTGCTTCTTTTAGCGTTTCTAATCCGTTTGTCGATATGGCATAATCTACCGGATGGGCAGAGCTATCACCAAAACCGCCAGAATAGAAAGTATCCATATGAAGAACACCAAATGACTTAACTTCTTTTACTTTAGATTCTGTGTTACGCCAAAGGTGTTCTCTGTACTTCGAATTGCTCTCTTTATCTATTTTGACAAAATAGCCTTGCACGCCATAATAATCAAATTCAGAGATATGGATATACTTTGCCTTATCAACAATCTGCTTCTGCAACCATTCTTCGGTTCTGAAATTATATTCAGGTGAAAGATATACCTGCTCAATACCCAATCCAAGATTTTTGCCTTTGATTCTGTCAGTGTCTTTAAACTTCACGCCTAACATAGTACGATAAACTGCTTTATCCTTATACGACCATTGATTATCTGTATGAAACAACTTCGGATTATCAAGTATAAACTGCATCAAATCAGTTTTACTTACCTTCAGTTCTTTTGCCAGTTCGGGTATAAGGCAGTATTTAGAATTGTTTGCCATCTTAAGCAAATCTACTCTTCTTTTGATTTCTGCTATATCCATCATTGTTCGCTTTTAGGTTCTACATTCAATTCAGGGATAGGCATCCAATGGGTAACACAAATTTCATCACCGTCAGTGTTATGCCATTCATTACATTCTCTACAATACCAACCCTGTTGTAAGTATTTAAAATAGTCAGTACACCAACATCCAGTTATAACTAAATCTTCATCATCAGGTAACTTATCTCTCGCACTTATCCACAAATTCTTAGGGTGTTCGTCCGCCCATGTGGCACCAGATGTAAACATATTAATCAAATCGGTTTTATCAAACCCTTCTAAACCACATAATTTGTCTACTTCTGCATTTGCAGCCAATTCTATTTCTTGTCCTCTATCCATAATTATTCAGTTCTATAAGATTTACCACTAAATTTCTCATCGCCATATACCAATATATGATAACTGATATAAGGTGATTGTTCTGCTTCATCGTTATACTCTTTGCATTTAATTCTCGCTTCTTCGATAGTATCACACTTACACATAGTGTAGTCGGGATACTATCGAAATATCTTACAACTCTATAAACTTTGTTCATAATCGTGTATATTGTGGTAGCCAGAAGGCTACCGGTTAAACTTAGAATTTCTCGATTTTGAGATTATCATTAATAATAAATCTACGACCGCACTCACAAATAACATGAGTATCTGTGACTCTCTTTATCACCCTTACTACATCTTCGTGTACTATACACGGTGTGCCATCTGCATAGTGACCGTTAGCTAAATCACCTGAAACTCTATACCTCAAACCAATTTCTATTTCTTTTGTATTCATATTCTTCTATATTGCGCAGGGCAAAAGCCCTGCCGGTTAAACATTTACTTATGTGAATTTCTTAAATCAAGTTCTACAACCTTGTGATACTTGTGAATATCGTATAAATCGTGAGCGCAACCTATTGCAGATGCTAATCTCACAGCCTCTTCAAGAGCTGCCATCATACTGATTGAAGCGCTTTGTGCATCATTCTTAGCCTTGTCATAGTCTCTGACGTTTCTTACAACATCTTGCATTTTCTCAGCTTCTTCAAGCTGTGTGAGGGCTTCTCTTACTTGCTTCATTGCTTCTTTAATCTCTTTTCTGTAATCGCTTGTCAAAGTCTTCATATCGTATATCTCTTAATTGTTATCACTTCGTTTTAAGCTATACAAGTCCAATAATCAACTATGTACTGGATAGCCTCGTTTTTGTAGTCTACGTTGTAGAGTTTACAGGCTTCTGCTTCTGTCATTGCTACCAATGATTCAATTTCGTTGTTCATGTTGTCGATGTCCGTCATAACTGTATATATTTTATTATATTATCACAACGCAAATATATGCTTATAACATATATTATAGTATATATTTAGTGTTAATGAAATATAATACAGTATATTTTTTTAGATCACATATATACATACATTATATATATAGCTATTTTTGCATAGGAAACATCTAAATATTATAGTATATGGCTTTAAGGATAAAAGAAGTTTGTAAAGAGAAGGGCACTACTCTGACCGAACTTGCAGAGAAAATGGGAATTGCTCAAGGGAACCTGTCTAAAATGCTGAATGGAAACCCTACTCTTGAAACATTAGATAAAGTAGCTGAAGTTTTAGGAGTAAATACTGGCGAACTTTTTGAGCATACCCCAGCCGATCCCAACGCGATCATCTGCCCGAAGTGTGGTACAAAGTTTAAGATGGTGGAGTAAAATAATATTTGATATTAATTATACTATATATGGAAATAGACATCAAAGAAGAAATAGAGCGATTTTCTTCTTTTCTAGCAGAAGAAAGAAATACCAATATTATATTCTCAGGTATATTCGGTATAGGAAAAACTTATTTCATTCATAAGTTCTTTCATAATCACAACAATTATACTCCAATTTATATTACACCTGTACAATATTCAGTCTCAAGTAATGAGGATATATTTGAGTACATAAAAGTTGACATACTATTTGAGCTTATGAATGCAGGTGTAAATTTAGAGAAAACAAATTTTTCCTTTTCGGCATGCACTCAAATGTACATCATGGAAAATATTGACAGATTAGTAGTTAGCTTCTTTAAAAAAGCGGAAAAGTTAAAATATGGAACAGATATTATTCCTTCCTTTTTCAAGCTAAAAAACAAACTGGAGAAATATAAGAATGACCTCAACACTGATCAAAATAAAGAAGCCCTATCTTTTCTTTCTATTAATAAAGAAAAGATAGGTTCTATCTATGAGGATAATGCAACTACCGAGTTGATCCGAGGGCTAGTGGAATCGCTAAAGGGTGAAGACAAACAAATTATTTTAGTCATTGATGATCTTGACAGGATTGATCCAGAGCACATCTTTAGGATTTTGAACATATTGTCTGTTCATGAGAATTTTAATGGATGTAAGGAGGAAAATAAATTTAGATTTGACAAAACAATTATAATATGTGATATTGATAATGTGAGAAGGATTTATAGTAATAAATACGGAATAGATGTAGATTTCAATGGCTATATTGATAAATTTTACAGCAAAGATATTTTCTACTTTAATAATATAGATAATATATTAAACCATATATCTATGATACTCAAGAGTCTAAACTCTAATAAATGTGACGAGCTAGGCTTTAGCATCAACGAACATAAAACATATAATACAGCAAAGTATATTCTTGAAAAATTAGTAAAAAAAGGATCTATAAATATTAGAACACTATTAAAATACAAAAACGCTAATATTTCTAATACAAGAAGGATAAATATACCTACTGGAAGAGTATTTGCGAAATCTTATATCTGCTTAATTGTATTTGATTTCATCAGGAAGATGTTTAACTCAATCGAAAATATGGAATATTCAATATATAAATTGAATAGATATGACTTTTGCTCCGATGAATGCAAAGAAATAGTTTCTTCTTTCTTATTTTTATCTGAATATGAGAGAAACAATTTTAAACCTGGTGAATATGAGTTATCAAATCACCTATTAGACGATACAAATACAGATATTTGTAATTGTAACAAAATCAAATATCACCTTTTGTCATCGAATAGTTATGGAATAGTAGAGATAGAAGACAATTGCTTAGAACATTTAGACACAGCAAAAATAATCCAATCTGCATTTGAAAACTACTCAAAATATTTTGTATAAAGCCGGCCTAATCCCTCGGCTTTATCCTTTTCATCATCTCGTTAAACACCCCATCCAGCATACGCCAATCAGGGTCCCAATTGTATAGAAAGACTATATCCCTGCAATTATTCGAAATCACTGACGGAGAAACATTTAAAAGCCTAGCTAGCTCCTCTCTAAGACCTGAAAGCATCTTTCCTTCGGCCAATGTTGCCGGAGAGTAAAGAAAGAGTACAATAAACAGGAATTTCTTTCTTTGAGTGACACTTTCTACTCTGCCAGGGCAATCCCGATTAGAAATGATTTCTGAAAACCACATGTATAATGTAGGAATCATATCAAGATTTGTAAGTACCGGTTTGGATAATTCCTTTTCTCTTGCTAACAAATGAAGTTTCTGTTCTCTGATAGACTTTATTTCTGCAATTTCACTAAACATAGCACGATTAATTTAAAAGTAAGTAGTATATTTGTACTATAATCGTGTGGAGGGGTGACGGTCTGGTAGTGCGGGCGTTGCCTCTCGTGTTTTTAGAATGGTAGGTCTTCTTTGGGAGGCTCAGGTTGTGCCGATTGACTGGTAGTATTCTGGCGTTGATTATCCTCCCGTTTACTGCCGAAAGAGAAGAACTCAACCTTATCCGCGTGGATTTCGGTAACATACCGCTTTTCTCCCTGCTTGGTTTCATACTGCCGGTACCGAATTTTGCCTTCAATGTAAAGGGAAGATCCCTTCTTAACCCATTTCTCTACGAACTTGGCCTGTTCTCCTTTACAGACTACATTATGCCACTCGGTTTGTTCTGGCACCTGAGTACCGTTTGACAGTGTATATCCTCTTTCTGTTGTTGCTAAAGAGAAAGAAGCTACACAAATACCACTATCGAAATAGCGGACCTCCGGATCTTTACCAGAATTTCCTACTAAGATTACTTTATTCAAACTCATTGTTAATTAAATAAATTCATTATTTTTGTTGCGAGTCGTTAGCCCAGTTGGTTCAGAGCGCTGCCTTGACAGGGCAGAGGTCGCCGGTTCGAACCCGGCACGGTTCACATTTTGTTGCTACAAAACGAGTTGGGGATATCTCGGGCCGGCAAGTTTCGTACTGCTGGCTTTTTTATTTCACATTTTATGAATAATTCATATCTTTCGTGATTTGAAATATCCATTAATCTATTTAGTCCTTAGGATTGTTATATATTTGCATCAAGTTTAATTTCAATAAATTTTTATGAAAACAAAATATCTACTGGCTAGTTTCATTGTCGCTATGGGAATTAGTTTCTCATCTTGTGC
>OHNO01000878.1_pt1 | contig 14614 bp, 6 predicted proteins | sample 1569521 | NCBI WGS metagenome assembly OHNO01 (sample SAMEA3879604, study PRJEB24766) | human gut metagenome | biome: human-associated habitat; feature: feces | place: USA | collected 1985/1987
CTTGCCGCCGCAGGTTTATTTTTGGCGGTGTGGGGGTGGCTGCGGCTCCGGGGCCGTTTTTTCAGCAGGCGTGATACGGCGGCCTTTCTGGATGAACAGCTGGGGTTGCATGCGGCGTTGAGCGCCGGTGAGGAATGGGGCAATGCCGTGGAGGCAGGGGAAAGCGCGGTACAGGGGAATTCCGTGCTGCGGATACGTTCCGCCTGGTGCCTGGCCTGGCTGGCGGGAGGCGCGGTTCTTATGGCTTGCGGGGCTTTTTTGCCGTTGCCCGCGCCGCAAGCCGTAGGGCAGCTTCCGGATTTGCCTCCCGTTCTGGCCCGGGTGGGGGAAGTCCTGGACCGCCTGGCGGAGATGGAGAGCGTGGATAATAAGAGCCTGGAGCCTTTCCGGGAGCAGTTGGAGGATTTGAAAAGAATGCACCGGAATGAGATGTATTCCCATGCCGGACTGGAAGCGGCGGATGCCCTGAAGGGGAAAACGGCAGCGGCCGTTGCCGGATTATCCAATCAGATGTATCGGACGGATTCCGCCCTTTCCCTGCTGGACAGCCTGAATGGAGCGTCCAGCCCGGAGGCGATGCAGTCCCTTCAGGAGGCGTTGACGGGAATGGAGTCCCTCGCCCTGCAGCCGGGCGGCATCATGAGCCGCCAGCTCCAGGAGCTGAAGGCTTCCCTGCCTTCCCGGCAGATTGATCCAGAGACGGCCCTCCGTCTGCGGGAACAGCTGGAACGGGCCGCCCAGCAACTGCGGAGCATGTGCGGGCAGTGCGGCATATCCCTGATGGCGTCTCCGGATGAGCGTACCGTGATGGAAGCCGGGCAGGGAGAGGGAAGTGAACCCGGACGAGGAGGAACGGGGCGTGGACGCGGGGACGCTCCCCTTGCCTTTGAGATGGAAGAGCGCCCCCGGCTTGACACGGTTTCCAGACGGGCGGTTCATGAGGACTTGAGCCGCGCCGCTCTGGGGGAAGCTGCGGGGGTGGAGTCGGCGGCTCCCTCCCCGGAAGGGGCTGGAAATGGACTGGAACACGGCGGCCGGGGGGGGCGTCCGGCCCGCGGTGGAGATGCCGTGTGGTCTGATTGCCTTACTCCTCAGGAACAGTCAGCCCTGAAGGAAATTTTCAGATAGATTGATTGTTTTCTCCTGAAGGCCGGGAGCGCGTAACCCTCTGCCGCGGTTGTCCCCGGGGAAGCAGGCCGGTCCTGGTAAACAGAGCGTCCAGAACAAGGAGGACGCAGGCGCTCCACAGCAGGATGGGACGGAGTTGGAGGCATGTTCCGGGCCTCGGTTCCCGGAAAATGGAGGGAAGGTCCATCCTTTCCCTGCCTCCGGTCCGGTTCACCAGGTCCAGAAAGGCGTTGCCGGATTCAGGCGGCATGGCCCATTCCGGGTCCACCTGCTGGCTGACAGGGCCGAAGGGGATAACGCTGCCGCCGATGCGGACCGCGCCCCGCGCCATGACTCCGTGCGGGAGGGGAAAGCTGCACTGGAATATTCCCGGCTGCAGGTGTTCCCAGATACCGTTTTGTGTACAGGAGCTTTCTTTTCCGGAGAGTTCCAGGGATATTTCCGGCATGCGTTCCGCCAGGCGCGGGATGTTTTCTTCACTGTAGTAAAGGCGAATCCGTAACCGGTCTCCTGCCGTGTCCGCCCGCACGGAGTATCCCTGTGGGGGATTTTTCCTGTTAAGCCACCGGGCCAGGGTTTGGATAAGGTCTCCGTAGCCATCCCATTGCTGGATGTTTTTTCCGAGTTCTCCCCCCATGGCGAACGTAACGGCGGCCGTCCGTCCCGTCCCCCTGTTCCAGAAGGAGACCAGGGGCGCCGCGTTTCCGTCTTCCGTTACGCAGGCTGCTGTTGCTCCATTCCTTAAATAACACAGGTTATAACCGTCTACGGCAGGGGGCCATTCCGGCTGGCCGGCTGCAATTTGAAGCCAGCCAGCCGTGCCGCGCAGGAGGGTGCGTTCCCTGATGAAGGCGGCCCGGGCCACGCTGACGGTTTCCTGTGCAAAGATGCTGGGGATATCCCCCGGACGGTCGCAGAAGAAGATGCGCCCCCGTCCCAATTCCGCTATTTCCCTGAGCAGTCCGGCATCGGCGCTTTTTTCCGTTCCCAGTGCGATGACGCTTACGGTAGCCCCTTCCTTAACCATTTCTTTCAGAGTTTCCCGGTAGTCGGCAGGTTCTTCGGAATCGTCAGCATCTGCAAAGAGGAGCAGATGCCGTGTTCCGGCCACGGAACGTTGCAGTTCCTGCCAGCCCGCTTTCAGCCCGGCGCCGATGAAGATTCCTCCGCCCATGGAGGCAATCCTGGAGACGCTGGATATCATTTTCTTCCGGTTAGGGCCCAGACTGCTTAGCGTGACAATAGGGTGCGGTTCGCTGTCCACGGCGTGGACGGAGATGAGATCCTGGTCGGACAACAGGGAAATGGTCTGGCAGGTTCCGGCATTGGCCAGATCCATTTTCGTCTTTCCTCCGGGAACGGAACAGGACATGGATCCGGAACGGTCCAGAACGATGCTCATGGCCGTCATGAGCTTCATCTTGTCCTTCTTCATTTCCATGGAAACGGGGAGCAGTTCGTCAATGGGGGAGGAGAAGTATCCGCCGGAGCCGAAACTATGCCTGCCCCCGCACATGAGCAGGCCGCCGCCCTGTTCCCTCACGTAATAGTCCAGGGCATGCAGAAAGTCCGGCGGGACGGAGGATGCGGAGAGGTTGTTGATGATGACCAGCCCCACGCCGGAGAGGTGGCGGGCATCAAGCCGGTTCAGGCCGGACGGTTGTTGGACGCGGAATCCCTGCGCTTCCAGGAAAGGCGCCAGGGGGTCGCGGTCGTAGCCGGAGAGCAGCAGGACGCCGTTTCCTCCCGTCACTTCAAGGAAGCTGACGGCACGGTTGTTTTCAGGGATTGGATCGTTTTGCGGTGTTATGGTCATTTCATAAGCGGAACAGCCGGGTGTGGAGAGCCTGTCCGCCAGCCGCACCGTGGCTTTGCCGTTGAGCAGGGTAGCCGTCCCCCGCAGCGGAGCCCCTCCGTTTTTGCTGATTTGCCACGGAACGGTGATGGCCGGGCCGGGAGGGCCTGCCAGGGTTGCTTCTAAAATAAAGGCTTCGCCGGGCCGGATACGCGCCGGGGTTCGGATTTGTTCTATGCGGATGTCCGCTTCCCGGAAGGTGACGGACAGGCGGTAGTCCACCGGAATCCGGGACTGGATGAGCTGTTCCGCCGCCTGGTCCAGCGGCGTGGTGGGCCAGCCGTCCGTCAACATCAGGATGCGGTTCGTCCGGTTCGGGGACATCAGGGCCATGGTATAGGCCAGGGCCTGTTCCATGTCCGTTCCGGCGGTTCCCCCGGCAAAGACGGGGTCTCCGCGTCCCCGGAGCACGGCGGATTGCGCGAAATCCACCAATCGGACGCGGTCCCCGGCATGTTTGTGCCGTTCCAGAATAGCCTGGATTTCCTCTGCCCCGGCTGCCGGAATTCCCGCCGTGGAATTTGATCGGTCCACCAGCACCCACAAGTCCATGCCTTTGCCGCCCCTGTCAAGGGCAGGCTGAGCCAGGGCCAGCAGCAGGCAGGCCTGCAGAAGGAGGCGCAGGGGGGAGGCCAGGCGCAGACGCCTGTATTTCCAGCCTGCCGCCAGAAGCAGGGGGATCAGGAAGAACCATTCCGGGGTGTTGAATTGAATCATGGGCGCAGGGAGATGTCTGGGGCGGGAGGGAGCCAGGAAAGAATCAGGGCCAGGAACGCCAGCGCCAGCCAGAGGGAGGCCAGAGGGTCACGTTTCATGTGCCGGAGCGCCTCTTCATGGGGCTGGGGAAGTCCTGTGTCAAACGTGGAGCAGTGGGAAAAATCTCCCATCCGGGCGTCGGAGAACCAGACGGAGCCTTGGAACAGGGGTGTTTTCCCTTCTCCGGGGGGGAAGATTTCCACATATCCGGTTTCTTCCGGGAGCCTGCCGTTAAAGACAGTTTCACGGCGTTCTCCCCCGGGCATGGTTTGAATGAGTTTTCCGCCTGCGGGCATGGATAAGAGAGTTCCTCCGGGAAGGTTGCCGTAATGTGTTCCGGGCAGATTCTCCTGTACGGATTGCATGAATCTGCGGGTCATGAGCAGGGGCGCCGGAACGCGGTCCGCATTGGATTTTTCCCAGGGCCAGTTGAGGAAAAGGCGTTTCCCGTCCACCCAGGCCAGGGGGGATTCCCCCTGCCAGAGCAGGATGCCGGCTTTTTCCCCCGGCTTCATGGAACCGATGGAGGGGATGAGCAGGCCGCTCCAGTTCAGCCCGTCAGTCAGCGGATGCCGTTCCGCCGTGACAGCGCCGTAAGATGGTTTGCCGCTGGCTGCAAATATGATGGCCGCTTTTCCGGGGGGACTGGCGTTTTCCGTTTTTCCCTCCAGCAGGAGGAGGCCGGGATCTGAGCCGTCCGGGACGGGGGAGAATCCCGGCAGGCTATTGATGATATTGCGGAAGATTTTTCCGGATTGTTCCGGAATTTCCATGCTGACGGCAACGGGGGCGGGAGCGGAGCGGACCAGCAGGAGCTCATTGTCCGCCGGGAAGGCGTCCGTCGGGAGCCGGAGCACGGCCTTTCCGCTTTCAGGAGGGAGGCTGTATTCAAATTCCGTGACAGTTCCTGGATTCAGGAACAGGGAACGCCGGGCAGGAGGACGCCCGCCTTCCGTATGGATGGAGATTTCGCTCCGAAGAGGGGATGGGCTATTGTTTTTAACGGCAATCCTCCAATGGCCGGGGCCGGCGGCCTCCACCGGGGTTATTCCCGCAAAACCCGCATTTTCCAGAGGTTTCCCTACACCCCGTGCGGATTGGCCGGCGGGAACCCTCCGGGCAGTGGATGTAATCAGGCGCGTGATTCCCGTTGGTCCGGCAACGGCTGTGGCGGTGCGCAGGGCAGGGGCCAGGTCATGTGTTCCTTCGCGCGGCTGCCAGAGATCCAGGGCGCGCAGGGCCTGGCGGACGGACGGCCCCCGGTAGAGCGGCTGTCCGGAAGCCCTGCTGCCCATGAGAACCCATGTGGCTGGGATTCCGCACCGGAGGATGGTGTCCATGTCTTCGGAGACGGCATTCACGGCTTCTTGACGAAAGGGGGCCATATTTGCGGAATCATCCAGAATGAAGACTACGGTCTGGCCGGAGCCTTTGCCGGGCCAGACAGGAGCGGACAGAACCCAGGTAAGCAGGAGGACGGCCAGAATTTGCATCCAGAAGGAGCGTGATATGCGCAACCTGTCCCAGGCATTACCCTCATGGGCCTCCGGAGCCAGAGCTTCCAACAGGAAGAGCGTGGCCGTGGCCTGTGTTTTTGTTTTGTGCTGGAGGAAATGGATGGCGGTGATGAGGGGGATGGCCAGAAGCGCCCAGAACGCGGTCGTGTTGGTGAAGTGGGGGATCATGGCTTGGGGGGAGAGTAAAGGGTGCGGGGGCGGTTCAGGAGAGTTCCACGGCACCCTGCCGTAATGCTTCTCCGGACAGGGCTTCCGTCAGCGTCCCCTTGCAGGGGATGCGGGCAAGAACGGCCTGGCGGCGCAGGCAGGCAGAAATCCAGAGTTCAAAATGGGCGGCGTAGGCGCGGGCGTACCTCCGGGACAGGGAAGGGGTGATGAGCTGGCGGCGCAGGTGGCCGGATTCACAGTTTTTGAGTCTGGCGTTGCCGGCGGGGAGTTCCGCTTCTTCCTGCAGCGTGGGTGCCAGGATGACGGACATCCCTTTTAAGGAGGCCATGGTTTCCAGAAGGTTGTCCGGTTCCCCCGGGTAGAGCAGGTCGGAGATGAAGATTTTCATTCCATTGGGGCGCCAGATGGAAATGGAGGGCATGGATTCATCCGGGGGAAGGCTCTGGATCTGCGCTTCCCATTGGCCGGAGAGAACATCTTCCTGGTCCAGGGGGATGATACGGCGCCCTTTCACCGCATGAATCTTCACCTGGGCTCCCGTTCCGATGGCGGAGAGCAGGCAAAATTGAAGCAGGCCCCGCGTGCGTGCCGCGCGCTCTTCGTGAAAAAACATGGATTCGGAAACATCTACCGCCACGTCTACCTGCGGTGACAGTTCCGCCCGGAAGACTTTCATGGTGAGCTGGCCGGTTCTGGCGTACGCCGCCCAATGAATATCCCGCGGGTCATCCCCCCACTGGTAGGAACGGCTTCCTTGGAAGTCGATGGAGTTGCCTGCTCCCGTTCCCTCCCAATGGCCCTGTGTTCCTTTCCAGGCGCAGCTGGAAAAGGGCAGCCGGAGACGGTGCGCCGCCTGTTCGGCGTCCGGCTGGATCACCTGGCTGGGGAAGGGGAAAGAGGTCATGGGGATGGGGGGAGGCAAAACGGCGGGCAAGAACTATTCCCGTTCCCGGCGGGAATTTCCCGGTTTCTGGAGAGGTTCGGGGGATGCGTTCCGGAATATGTCAAACCAGTGTTTGCTGGTGAGAGCCAGCACCGCTATTCCGGCAGCCAGGTCCATCAGGCTGAACAGGGAAAATTTGCTGAAAGCCGGCAATGTTTCTTGTCTCAAAAGTTCAGATAAATACCCTCCGGGGAGAAGGGGGACGGACAGATTCACGCCCCACAGCACGTTTTGCACCAGGCAGAGGATGAGGCAGATCATGGTGTACGTCAGCAGGGTATTGTTTTTCAGTTTTTCCCAGAACGGTTTCAGAAGCATGGCCGGCATGGTGATGGCGTACCAGCCGCCTGCTGCGAGGCAAAAGAGCCGTTGAGGGGACTGGAATTCGGGGACGGATGCCATGCGGTCTATCAGATACACGGCGATAGTCGCCAGGGCGCAGAGCAACAGGGTGAACAGGACGCTCCCCGGCATGCCGGGGAGGAACAGCAGCTGCTGGAGCCTGGAGAATCTTTTGTTTTTCATTTGCTCCATGTGGATGGGAAGAAGGCGGGCAGGCGTGTTCAGGTTGATAATCATCAGGAAAATTCCGTAAACCATGACAAAAATGGAATTTCCGGTCATGATGTTTTGAATGGAGCCGCTTGCGTTTTCCAAAAAGGGGAGGGGGAGGATGGAGGCTGCGAAAAAAGCCAGCAGAAGCTTCCGCAGGGGGGCTGCCGTGTTTTGTGCGGCAGGGGAGAACCATTCCCTTGCCAGCAGAAGCAGGGATGAGATGACCAGGAAGGCGTCCGCCAGGACGAGGAATATCAGGAGAACGCCTTCTCCCGCTCCATCCCGGAAAAAATCCAGCTCCGCATGGTTGCCTCCCAGGGTCAATATACCGATTCCCATGAGGGAGAAAGCGATGATGCGCATCAGAGAGGGCATGGCAGACGCCCACAGGGTATATGCGGTCAGCATGCCGGAACCCAGGTAAAGGAGGAAAAACAGGGTTACATCCTGTACCAGGTCAATTTCCCCGTAGTAATACCGGATGAGAAAGAAGGGCAGGGAGATAAAGGCAATCAGCAGGGATTGGGCCATGAAGGATATCCATTTTCCCAGCACGATGCGGCCTGCGCTCTGCCTGGTGAGCAGCAGCAGTTCGTTGTTTCGGGTGAGCAGTTCGTTCCTGATGGAGGTGGAGGCCCTCAGCGGCATGATGAAGAGCAGGGCGACGACCATGGTAACCCAGAAGATGATCTGGCATCCGTCGGGGCTGACGAAGGGCTCCCCGTCAAGAGGATTGATGATGAAGCTGAACAGGAAGAAAAAGGAGAGCAGGGAGGGCACTATGCTGACCAGGAGGATGAATGACGGCGTTCTGAGACCCTGGCGCAATTCCTTGACCAGAGCGGAGGGCATCCATATGGGGAAATCAAGAGAGCGGGTGGTATTCATGAGGCGGGGATGGATGGGGTTTCCTGGGAAGAGGCGGGATTCTGCCGCGGGGCCGGTTCCCCGCTGCCGTGGATAAGGATGTCCACAAAAGCTTCTTCCAGACGGCGTTCGCTGCGGTGGAAATCAATTACGGGGAGGTCGAGGCAGAGCTGGCGGAGTTCCGCAGCCACAGCTTCCGGTTCGCAGGAGACGAAGGCGGCCACTACTTTCTGTTGCTGTACATGGCGCACGTTCCATCCCCGGCGGAGGGCCAGCCATTCCTCCAGTGAGGCGGTGTCGTCTCCGGCGGTGCGGATTTCAAAGGCGTATCCGGATTCCGTCTGGCGGTGCAGCAGGTCTTCCATATTGCCGTCATGGATGACGGTTCCTGCATTCATGAAGATGAGGGCGTCGCACATTTCCCCCAGTTCCGAGAGAATATGGGAGCTGATGAGCAGCGTTTTTCCGCGCGCTTTGAGCAGATGCACCAGATTTTTGAATTCAAGGCGCGCTTTGGGGTCCAATCCTGCCGCCGGTTCGTCCAGAATGAGGAATTGCGCGTCGCTGATCAGCGTACGCGCCAGGCAGAGCCGCTGCGTCTGCCCTTTTGAAAGTTTATCGATCATCTGGTTCTGGAGGCCGGCCAGTTCCGTGAAGTCCATCACTTCGTCCACAGCGTCCAGTAAACGTTCCCTGCCCATGCCGCAGGCCCTGGCGAAAAAATCCAGATATTCCCGGACGCTGGTGTTTTTATAGGGGTGGAAATAGTCCGGCATCCATCCGATGCGGGAACGTGCCAGTTCGGGATGATCCACAACATCGGCCCCGTTGAGCCTGATGTGGCCGGAGTCAGGCATTTCCAGCGTGGCCAGCATGCGCATGAGGGTGGTTTTGCCGGCTCCGTTGGAGCCAATCAGGCCGACGACCTGGCCCTGGCGGATGACGAAGGAGGCATTGTTGACGGCTTTCAGCGGACCGAATGATTTGGACAGTCCGGAAACTTCCAGCAGTAGGGGCGTACTCATGGTTATTCGTGCGGCAGGGGAGTGACGGGGCCGGAGACGGTGACGGAGGTTTTTTCCCAGTTAATGGAAGGCAGGGTGGGGATGGGGCCCAGTTCCCCGCCCGCCGGTTCCATGGATGCCCGGAAGTGCAGCGGGGGAGGGCCGTCCGGTTCTTCTTCCGGCAGGAACGGGGATGCCTGCATTTTACGGCCGGGAGGCAGTTGTTCAAGAATCCAGTATTTTCCGGAGGCGTCCCGGTAGGTGAGTCCGTTCAGGGTTCCGGGAAAGGTGCTTTGGAATACGGGCGCCCCGCCGGGGCGCGTCTCCAGCAGAGTGAGCGCCGCCCGTGTGGAAACCGGCATGATGATCCGGTGCTGGAGCGTGGAGCGGCTGGTGAACCATTTTCCCCCGCATTCTTCCCCTTGCCGCGCCGCGCCTTCTATGGGTTTTTCCTTAATGGAGCCGCGCGCCTTGCTCATGCGTGCTCCAGTGATGCCGGTGTTTTCCGGCAATTGAAATGTATTGTTCAGCAGGACGGAGGTCTTGCAAATCTGGTTTTGGGAGATTAGGGCGGAGTGGTCCTGCGGATTAACCTGGATAAGAACTTCCCGGCTGCCCGTCCCTCCCGTGCCGTCTCCGGCCAGAATCAGGAGCAGCAGAAGAAGGGAAAATCCCACGGAAATGGCCGGGATCAGCAGGAACAGCCTTTGCCTTTTGCCTGCGGGAGCCCACAGGAACAGGCTCAGCGGGCCGACAAGCACGGCAAAGATGATCAGCCCCAGCCCCAGCGTGGTGGATGGGGCTGAGAAATAATAGGGAGCGGCGGAGGTAATCTCCGGGTAACAGTTTCCCTTTTCGTGGAGGTTGATGAATTCCTTCAGTTTCAGCTTTTTTTCTTCTTCCGGCAGGCCGTCCAGGGACGGAACGTGCAGAATGCGCCCGTTTCCCAGCAACCGGGTGGAAACGGAAAGCCCCCTGTCACCGATGAGCCACAGGTTTCCCCCTCCTGTCACCCATTGGCGGATGGCTTTGCGGTGGGCTTCGTCAAAATGGGTACGGTAGGTTTTTTCCGGGATGATGAGGCAGGTCTGCCCCTCGTACATCCGGTAGTCGGCTGGCCATTTCATCAGGTCGCAGGAGGAAACGGCCGCGTTATAGGAAGATTCGGAAAGCAGGTGCCAGTCCGCCGGAGCGCCTTCCTGGATAACCGCGACCATTTTCCTGTGCTCCGTATCCGTGGGAATGGGGGAAGCTCCTTCGTGGTTTTCCTTCACTTCGTAGACGAGATTGTAGGAGAGGAGAGGGTAAACGACTGCATGAACGCTTTCCCGGGCCGGAATGAAGAACGGATAAGTATGGCTGGTTCTCCTGTTTCCGTTCCACCCTTCATGGAATTGAAGAGTGGCTTTTTTGTCCGAGCCGGTGGTGTTTTCCAGCTTCACCCGGAGAGGGACGCGGGCGCCGTTCGCGCTGTAGTCAAATGCTTTCTCCACGGAAACGGCGATGGGGGGAGCGGCGGCCGGTTTTGCGTGGAGCGGGAGAATATTGAATGCCGAAAGAAGGAAGAGGCTGAAGAACAGCCATGAACGGGAGAGAGGGCGGCGCATGGGGGATGGGCTGAGGAGGTGTGGTCAATGAATTTTTGCGGCGGCCAGGGAATCCGGCAGGGGCTTGTTCTGGGCAGGGATTTCCCTGACCAGGCGGTTGATGACTGCGGTGGGTGTCTGTCCGTCCAGACGGGCCGTGTGGTTGAGCAGGATGCGGTGCTCCAGCACGGGATGAATAACGGCCTGCACATCCTCAAAGGAGCAGAAAGCGCGCCCGTGGTGCAAAGCTCGGGCTTTGGCGGCAGCCGCCAGGCCCAGGGCCGCCCGGGGGCTGGCCCCGTATTTAACGCCTCCGGAGGCTTCCGATTCTCCGGGATGCGTAGCGTTGACCAGCCTGCCTATATAGTCCGCCACCACTTCGGGAATGGCTACATTCCGGGCCATTTGCATGAGTTCCTGCAATTCCTGCGCGTTCAAAACCGGGGATATTTCAGGTTCCACGCCCATTTCCCGGTTGAGGACAATGCGGGCCAGCACATCCGCCGGTGTGCGGTTGACGTTGATTTTGAAAAGGAAGCGGTCCAGCTGCGCTTCCGGCAGGGGAAAGGTTCCTTCCAGTTCAATGGGGTTCTGGGTGGCAAGCACGAAAAAGGGGGAGGGGAGGGCATGGGTCTCTCCCATGACGGTGACGCGGCGTTCCTGCATGGCTTCCAGCAGGGCGGACTGGGTCTTGGGGGAGGCGCGGTTGATTTCATCCGCCAGCATGATGTTGGCGAAGACGGGCCCTTCCTGGAAGATGAAGTTTTTTGTTCCGTCCCTTTCCTGAAGAACCGGGGTTCCCGTGATGTCTCCCGGCAGTAGATCGGGTGTGAACTGGACGCGGCGCGCTGTGATATCCAGTGCCCTGGAGAGGCCTTTGACCAGTTCCGTCTTGCCCAGGCCGGGCAGGCCCTCCAGCAGGATATGCCCGCGAGCCAGTACGCCAATGAGAACCAGTTCAATGAGATCCTTTTGACCGAACAGGACCTGGTTCATGGCGGTAGCCAGAGCACGGAGCTTTTGTATGGCGCAGCCAAGTTCTTCCTGAGAGAGGATAGGGGGGGTATTCATGGGAAACTGCCGGATTTCCGCGGCTTTTGGGAAAAAGACCGGGCATTTGTTAGATTTCTTCATGAACTTATGCCATGCATCCAGAGGGGCTGCAAGCGGAAAGATAGAGGGACCTGTTAATTTTCAGTAATATGAAGAGAAAATACCCTGCGGGGTTTGAGTGGTAAATGGAATTGCCGCAATATATGTTCCATCTGTTGCAAAAAGAAGGCTTCCTGGCATGTATTATTGTCATGTCTTCCGTATATCCCCCCGGCAACGAACGCATTTACGTGGTGGACGCTCTGCGCGGCTTTGCCGTAATGGCGATCATGCTGCTGCATTTTCTTGAACATTTCATCTATAATTCCTATCCCGTGGCTTCTTCCCCAATGATGGAAGCGGCCAACCAGCAGTTCAAGGAGGTCTTTTTTTTCCTGTTTGCCGGCAAGTCCTACACCATTTTCGCCCTTCTGTTCGGATTCACTTTTGCGGTCCAGTACCGTAACCAGGCCCGGAAGGGAAGGGATTTTGCGGGCAGGTTTGTCTGGCGCATGTGCCTGCTGGCGGTGTTCGCCTGCATGAATGCAGCGTTTTTCCCGGGCGGTGATGTTCTGCTGACTTTTTCACTTGCAGGTTTGTTGCTGGTGCCGTGCCGCCGGTTGAAGACATCCTCGCTGGTGGCTTTGTCCCTGTTTTTCCTGGCCCAGCCGCTGGAGTGGGCCTATGCGGCGGTGCAGTGGATGCATCCGGGTTGGGTTCCTCCCTCCCTGTCTGTTGCGGAATCGTACGCTTCCCTGAAATCCGCCGTGGATACGGGAAATTTCTGGGTGATGGCCTGGGAGAACCTGACTACAGGACAATGGGCCAGCCTGGCATGGGGTATTGAAGCCGGGCGTTTGATGCAGGCCCCGGGTCTGTTCCTGCTGGGGTTTGTTCTGGGGCGCCAGGATTTCTTTTTGCAGAATGACGGAACGGCTGTGTTCTGGACCCGCGGACTGCTGTTTTCCCTGGCCGGGGCCTGTGCATTTTACGTGGTGATGTGCCTGCCGGGGCTGCCGGGGCCTGTGCATACCGTGTTTAGCATGTGGCACAATGTTTGCTTTACCGGCGTATGGGTGGCCGGGTTCGTTCTGTTGTACCGGCTGGAATATTTCAGGAAAGCGACGGCTCCGCTGCTGACCTACGGGCGCATGAGCCTGACCAACTACCTGCTGCAATCGCTGCTCGGCACGGCGCTCTTCTACAACTGGGGGCTGGGGCTTTACCGCCACGTGGACGTGATCTACGGCACGCTGGCGGGCGTGGGGATCATCCTGGTACAGTATCTCTTCTGCCGCCTCTGGCTACGGCGCCATACGCACGGCCCCGTCGAATGGGTGTGGAAAAAGCTCACATGGATCGACCTCCCGCTTTTCGACCGTAAAATCGCCTCCTGAGGGCGATTTTTTCGTGTCGCCGTTTGGTTATCCCGATTTTTTTGTATATTTATAGTCGGCTAATCGGAAAATGCTCCGCAGCACGACTTTCCGTTCCGGGAACCCGGCTCCGCGAAGTACTCCCGACGAAGCCCCGCACCACCGCAAAACCTTAAAACCATACGGGAATATGAAAAACTATTCAGCAAAAGAAATCAAAAACATCGTACTCATCGGCGCGCCCGGCACGGGTAAAACTACCCTTGCCGAAGCGATGGCCTTCGAGGGTAAGGTCATCGACCGCAGGGGTAGTATCGAGGCGAACAACACGCTCTCGGACAACACGGATATCGAGCACGAATACAAACGCTCGATCTATTCGACCATCCTCTTCACCGAATTCATGGACCGCAAGTTGAACATCATCGACTGCCCCGGCTCGGACGACTTCTGCGGAAGCCTCTTCTCGGCCTTCAAGGTCGGAGACGTGGGCGTCTTCCTGTTCAACGCCCAGAACGGCTGGGAGGTGGGCAGCGAGATTCAGGCCCGCTACGCCCGGCTGCTGCAAAAACCCGTGATCGGCGTGGTGAACCAGCTGGACGCCGAGAAGGCCAGCTTCGAGGCCACGGTCGAGTCGATCCGGGCTTCGTCGCGCGTGAAACCCGTCATCGTGCAGTATCCCGTCAACCAGGGTCCGGAGTTCAACGCCTTCATCGACGTACTGCTGATGAAGATGTACCGCTTCAAGGACAACGACGGCCACCGCGAGGAGCTGGAAATTCCGGCCGAAGAGCTTGAAAAGGCCCAGGAGCTGAACAAGGAGCTGGTCGAGATGGCCGCCGAACACGACGAGGCGCTGATGGAACTCTACTTCGACAAAGGCACGCTCACGCAGGACGACATCCGCTCGGGCCTGAAGATCGGCGTCTCGAAACGCGAAGTGATGCCCATCTTCTGCACCTCGGGCAAGCGCGACATCGGCACCAAGCGTCTGATGGAGTTCATCATCAACGTGGCGCCCGGTCCGCAGAAAGCCCCGGCATTCCTTTCGACCGAAGGCGAGGAGATCACGGCCGACGAGACCGCACCCGCCGTGGCATTCGTCTTCAAGAGCCAGGTGGAACAGCATATCGGCGAGATCACCTATTTCCGCGTCATCCGAGGCAGGATCGCCGAGGGAGCGGAGCTGGTGAACACCCGCACCGGAAACAAGGAAAAGCTCTCGCAGCTGTTCGCCGTGGCGGGCAAGAACCGGATCAAGGTCACGGAACTCATGGCCGGAGACATCGGCTGCACGGTGAAGCTGAAGGGCACGCGGACGAACGACACGCTTTCGGCCCCGTCGGCTCCCGTGACGATCGAACCGATCGTCTTCCCCGAGCCCCGCTACCGCGCCGCCATCAAATGCAAGGACCAGGCCGACGAGGAGAAACTGGGCAAGGTGCTCAACGACGCCAAATTCGAAGACCCGACCATTCTGGTCGAATACTCCAAAGAGCTGAAGCAGACCATCATCCAGGGTCAGGGCGAACACCACCTGAACATCCTGCGCTCGCGCATCGAGAAGGAGAACAAACTCGCCTATGAATACATCGCGCCGAAGATTCCCTACCGCGAAACCATCACCAAGGTCGCGCAGGCCGACTACCGCCACAAGAAGCAGTCGGGCGGCGCAGGCCAGTTCGGCGAGGTGCACATGATCATCGAACCCTATTACGAGGGCATCGGCGAACCGAAGAACTACAAGGTACCCGGCAAGGGCGACAT
>OHNO01000882.1_pt1 | contig 14532 bp, 10 predicted proteins | sample 1569521 | NCBI WGS metagenome assembly OHNO01 (sample SAMEA3879604, study PRJEB24766) | human gut metagenome | biome: human-associated habitat; feature: feces | place: USA | collected 1985/1987
GAATTAAAAGAAGCGGGTATGCCGTTATCAGATGGGATACTGAGCCGTGAGGAACTGGTTAAGGAGCTATTACCCCTTTTATAACGAACAGGTGCGCCGGACGGTTTTACGAGCTGTTTGAGCGCTGTCAGATAACGGTTAGGAGAATAGACCATGTCAATAAAAGCAGTTGACTTAAATTATGTATACGGAGGCGGGACTGCCTTTGAGCAGCACGCACTTTTTGATGTAAACTTTGAAATTAAAGATGGGGAATTTGTGGGGATTATCGGTCACACGGGCTCCGGCAAATCAACGTTGATCCAGCATTTAAACGGGTTGATTCGTGCCAGTTCAGGCGCTCTCTATTACAATGGAGAAAATATTTACGAGGACGGCTATGATATGAAGAAGCTGCGTACTCGGGTAGGTCTGGTGTTTCAGTACCCGGAGCATCAACTTTTTGAAATCGACGTGCTGACCGACGTGTGTTTTGGCCCTCAGAATCAGGGACTTACGAAGGAGGAGGCTCTGATCCGGGCAAAGGAGGCTCTGCGCCTGGCAGGACTGGATGAAAGCTACTATAAGCGATCACCCTTTGAACTCTCCGGCGGTCAGAAGCGCCGGGTGGCTATTGCCGGTGTACTTGCCATGGAGCCGGAGGTGCTGATCCTGGACGAGCCCACCAGCGGGCTATCCCCCGACCTCGACCTCGAAATGATGGAGCTGCTCAAAGAGCTCGCGGGCAAGGGGCGCACGATAGTCGTCATCACCCACGCGATGGAGAACCTCGACAAATGCGACAAGATAGCCTTCCTCGGCAAAGGCGGCAGGCTCTGTTTCTACGGAGAGCAAAAGGAAGTGTTCCGCTACTTCAACCGCAAGAGCTACTCCCGCATTTTCGCCGCTCTGAACGACGACACCCTCTGCGCCTATTTCGAGCAGAAATACCGCGCAAGCGACTACTATAAGCGCATACACTCCATATTCTGCGAGCAGTACGCGGACGCGAAAGCGTGTATGCTCCCGCCCGTTTACGAAAAGAAGACCATACGCGAAACCGCCGCGGAAAAGTCCGCTCCCGCCGAAACGGAACACCGCGGATTTGCGGGGCTTGCGGCGGAACTGAAAGCGGCGCGCCGCGCAAAGCGCGCGGAAAAGCGGGCGGAGGAACAGGCGGCGACGCAGGCACCTCGCCCCGCAAAGCCCGCAAAGGAAGAATATCCGACGGAAGAAAAGGAATTTGCGGAAAAAACGCCGCCCGTCGTCGGAGAGGAAGACATCCCGACCGTGCCCGCCGCGGCGGAAACGAACGTGTCCGCGGCGCTCGGACGGGCGGAGGAATTCCCTCCTGCGCCCGCGCAGACAGACGGAGAGCCGTCCGCCGCCGCGTCGGACGCTCCGACGCAGCTTGCGGAGGAAAATGCGCCTCCGAAGAAAAAGCGCGGACGCCCGAAAAAAGTCAGGACGGAGAGCGAACAAACCGCGCCCGCGGCAGACAATGCGGAAAATACGGACAATGCGGCAGCCTACAACGTGACTGCGGAAAGAGAGGAGGAGAACAATGAAAAAGACGCGTGACTTCTCTCCCCGTATGAACCTGCTTCAATTCCGCGTGCTGTTCCGCCGCTATATGAAGCAGATACTCACCAATCCGTGGGTCATCGTGCCGCTGGTGCTCGAAGCGCCGCTTATGCTCGTCATCACGTCTTTCGTGTACGAAGACGGCACTTTCGTCGAACCGTGGCGTCACGTCACCTCCGCGCACAGCGTTCCCTTCCTGCTCGTGCTCTCGTCGGCGCTGATGGGACTGCTCAACAGCTACCGCGAAATATGCAAGGAACGCGACGTGCTGGGAAGAGAGGTTTTCGGCGGGCTGGACGTGTCGTCCTACCTCGGCTCCAAAGTGGTCGCGCTCGCGCTGATAGGGTTTGTCCAGACGCTGATACTCACGCTGGGAAGCCTCGTCTTCATCGACTTCAATATGGCGCGTCCCGCATACTCGATGTTCTTCTACATCTCTGCGGTGTTCCTCACCAACTACTCCGTGACCGCGCTCGGACTGCTGGTGTCCGCCCTGCTCAGAAAATCCGAAAGCGCGATACTCCCCGTGCTCGTCATCATCATAATGCAGGTGGTGTTCGCGGGTGCGCTCATCGAATTCGAGTATCCCGTGCAGCTGCTCTACTTCTTCACTCCGACGATGTACGGCACTTCCGCCGTCGGGAACGTGATGGACCTCAACGCGGTCTATCCTATGCGCGAAATATACGACTACAACGTGTTCTTCACCCTCGCAATGCTGATAGTGTTCGCGGCGGTGTGCCACGCTCTCACCATAGTGAAACTCAAACGCGATTACCGCACGAAAGACTGAGCCCGCGAAAGCGGAAAGGAGAAACAATGCTAAGACTGGAAAATATATGCTACGACGTCGACGCCGACCGCCCCGAAAAGGCGAAGCGCATTCTTTCGGACGTCACCCTGGATTTTCCCGAACACAGCGTCACGGTCGTGACGGGACACAACGGCAGCGGGAAATCCACGCTCGTGAAACTCATTATGGGCATAGACAAGCCCACTTCGGGCCGCATAATATACAACGGCGAGGACGTCACGGACGCCTCCGTCACGGAACGTGCGAAAAAAGGCTTCACCATAGCCTTCCAGCAGCCCGTGCGCTTCAAAGGCATCACCGTCCGCAATCTCATCGACGCGGCTTCCGGCAAACATTGCACCACGGGCGAAGCGTGCCGCTTCCTCTACACCGTGGGGCTGTGCGCCAAGGACTATATCGACCGCCCCGTGGACGACACGCTCTCCGGCGGCGAACTCAAACGCATCGAGCTTGCCACCGCGCTCGCAAAAGGCGGCGACGTCTTTCTGCTTGACGAACCGGAGGCTGGCATAGACCTTTGGAGCTTCGACGAGCTGGTCGGCGTGTTCGACAAACTGCGCGACAAAACCGTCGTCATCGTGAGCCATCAGAACAAGATTTTGCAAGCCGCAGACAGGATAGTGGTGCTCAACTCCGCCGCACAGCCCGTAGTGGGAGCGCGCGACGAGATACTCCCCACTCTCACCGACGCAGGCGCACCTTACTGCCGCCGCGGCAGCTTCCGACAGGAGTAAATATGGAAAAACTCGACCTCGAACTTCTCGAAAAGATAGCTGAACTGCACTCCGTCCCGGAAGGCAGTTTCAACATAAGAAAAAACGGCGAACGCCTTGCGTCCAATTCCACCGACGAGATACAGATTGTCCCCAAAACCGACAAACCCGGCATCGACATCGTCGTCGCCGCGGGCGTGAAAAACAAGAGCGTTCACATCCCCGTCATCCTGACCGTGGGCAATTTTCAGGACACCGTCTACAACGACTTTTTCATAGGCGAAGACGCTGACGTCACCATAGTGGCGGGATGCGGCATACACAACCCCGGAAAAGGCAAGGCGGAGCACGACGGCGTGCACACCTTCCACCTCGGCAAGAACTCCCGCGTGAAATACGTCGAACGCCACTACGGAGAAGGGGCGGAAGGCGGCAAACGCGTCTTCGACCCCGTCACCAACGCGTGGCTGGAAAGCGGGTCCGTGCTTGAAATGGACACCACGCAGCTCGGCGGCGTGACGTACACCGACAGAATGACGGAAGCCGTCGTCGGCGACGGCGCGAAACTGCTCGTCAAGGAAAAACTGCTGACGGACGGAGAGGAAAAGGCTATATCCCGCTTCCGCGTCACCCTGAAAGGGAAGGACAGCACCTGCGACATAGTCAGCCGCAGCGTTGCGCGCGGCAATTCCCGTCAGGAGTTTTATTCCGACGTCATAGGCGAAAACGCCTGCTTCGGGCACGTCGAATGCGACGGCATAATCCTCGACGGGGCGCGCATACTCTCCACTCCCCAAATCGACGCGGCGCACCCCGACGCAAGTCTGGTGCACGAAGCGGCGGTGGGAAAAATCGCGGGAGACCAGCTGACCAAACTTATGAGTCTGGGGCTGACGGAAAAGGAAGCGGAAGACACCGTAATAAAGGGCTTCCTGCACTGAACGCGCTTTTATATGCAGAAAAACGCCGCATAAAGCGGCGTTTTTGTTTTCCGTGGCTTTCTGCGCCGACGCGCGGAACTTACTTTTTCAGACCTTTGGTCACGTCCACGAGCCGCTCTATCGCACGGGCGGTCTTTTCGGCGTTGCCGAACGCGGTCAGGCGGAAATAGCCCTCCCCCTTTCTGCCGAAACCGACGCCGGGGGTGCCCACCACCATAGCCTTTTCCAGGAGCAGGTCGAAATATTCCCACGAAGTCATTCCCTTGGGGCATTGCATCCAGATGTAAGGCGAATTCACGCCGCCCGTATGCCATATCCCCGCGTCTTTCAGCGCCTCGTGCATCACACGCGCGTTCTCCATATAGTAGTCCACGTTCTTGCGGTTTTCGTATATGCCCTGCTTGCCGAGAGTTGCCGCCGCCGCACGCTGAACGACATAGGACGCTCCGTTGAATTTCGTGGTCTGGCGGCGCAGCCACATTTTGTTGAGCGCCCCGTCCACAAGCTCGAAAGGCACCACGGTATAGCCGCAGCGCATTCCCGTAAATCCCGCCGTCTTGGAGAACGAACAGAACTCTATCGCGCACTCTCTCGCGCCCTCTATCTGGAATACGGACGTGGGCAGGTCGGGGTCGTGCACGAAAGTTTCGTACGCCGCGTCGAAGAAAATCACCGCGTCCGTCGAGCGTGCGTAATCCACCCAGGCTTTTAGCTCGTCTTTCGTGTACACCGCGCCCGTGGGATTGTTGGGCGAACAGATGTAAATGATGTCGAATTTCCCTTTCGCGGGCGGCATTGGCTTGAACCCGTTGCGCTTGTTGCCGCACGCGAAACTCACGCTGTTGCCCGCCATCACGTTGACGTCGTAGAAGGCGGGATATACGGTGTCAGGCATAAGCACGCGGCTCTTTGCGAACAGCTCGACCATATTGCCTATGTCGCTCTTCGCGCCGTCGCCGACGAATATCTCGTCCTCTTTGACTTCCACGCCCTTGGCCGCATAATATCTGACAATCGCGTCGCGCAGGAAGTGATAGCCCTGTTCGGGACCGTAGCCGTGAAAACTCTCTTCGCGGGACATATCGTATGCCGCGGAATGCATTTCGCATATCGCCGCGGGAGTGAGAGGACGCGTCACGTCGCCTATACCCAGACTGATGACGTCAGCGCGGGGGTTTGCTTCTTTGAATTGGCGCACCTTCGCGGCAATGCCCGCAAAGAGATAGCTTTCGTCAAGGTGGTTGTAATTGCCGTTCAGTTTCATAATTTCACATCTCCCGTAAAGTTTATTTCGGCGCCGCCGGTCATAGTGACCCCGTCGGCGTGATAAGCGATTTTCAGAGTGCCGCCGCGCAGTTCGACCCCGATTTCCGCGTCGGGGGCGCAGATGCCGTTCGCGACAGCCGCGGCGACCGTCGCACAGCTGCCCGTGCCGCACGCCATCGTTTCGCCGCTCCCCCTTTCCCAGACGCGCATCCTGAGGCGGGTGGGCGAAAGGACGTTCACAAACTCCACGTTGACCTTGTCGGGAAACAGCGGATGCGTTTCCAGCGGTTTGCCGTATTTTTCGAGGTCGAAGCCGTCCAGGTCGTCGTCCGTGAAAATGACGAAGTGGGGATTGCCCATACTCACCGCCGTGCCCAGCCACGTTCTGCCGCCGGACTCGACGGGCACGTCTCTCATAACCTCGCCGCACACGCTCCGGGACGGGAGGAAACCGTCGGGGAGCCTGTCCGTGTCGACGGGTATGTCCGCCGCCCCGAACTCTGCTCTGCCCATATCCACGGCAGCGCCCGTGCAGACGCCGTTTTCCGCAAAAAGCGTGAGGGTCTTGACGCCGCTCGCGGTTTCGACGGTGATGTTCTTTTCTTTCACAAGCCCCGTGTCGTAGGCGTATTTGCCCACGCAGCGGATGGCGTTGCCGCACATCTTTCCTTCGCTGCCGTCCAGGTTGAACATACGCATACGCACGTCCGCGCACGCGCTCGGCATAATGAGCACCACTCCGTCGCCGCCCACGCCGAAATGTCTGTCGCTGATGCGTGGTATGGCGGAGATTATGTCCCGTTCGTGCGCACGCACGTCCTCGTCGAACAGGTCGAAATAGACGTAATCGTTGCCGCAGCCGTTCATTTTTACGAATTTCATATTCACTCCTTATATCCCGCTTGCCCCGTAGTTGGAGAGGACGCGGGCGGACGGGTCGTTCACCCCGCGGCACCCTTCCCATTCGCGGTTGGGCATCCAGAAATCCGCGATGCTCGACGAGGTGCGGGGATAATGTTTCTCGAACAGTTCGCGGTAAAGCAGACTCTCTTTCGTGAACGGGGCGGCGTGGGAATAGCGGCGCCGTTTCTCACGGAATTCTTCGTCCGTATAAAGCTCTTCCGCATACTCTTTGAGTATGCCGACCATAGAGTGTCCCACCGCGTCCGAAAACGCCGCCTTTTCGCGGTAAAGTATGTCGTGCGGCAGCAGGTCGCCCTCGAACGCCTTGCGCAGCAGATATTTGCCTTTCCCGTACACGTTCATTTTCATCGCGGGGTCGACGCTCATTACGTAACGCACGAAATCGAGGTCGCCGAAAGGCACGCGCGCTTCCATCCCGTGCACGGATATACATCTGTCCGCGCGCAGAACGTCGTACATATACAGTTCTCTGACGCGCTTTGCCGCCTCCTGCTGAAACGCCGCGGGCGTGGGCGCGAAATCGGTGTACTTGTAGCCGAAAAGCTCGTCCGAAATCTCGCCCGTGAGCAGAACTTTGATGTCGGTATGCTCGCGGATGTACTTGCACACCAGATACATCCCCACACTCGCGCGCACGGTGGTGATGTCGAACGTCCCCAATGCGGCAACGACTTCTTCCAGGCTTCCGAGCACGGTGTCGCGGTCTATGACGACTTCGGTGTGCTCGCTTCCGATATAATCCGCCACCTGCTTTGCGTATTTGAGGTCTATCGCGTCCGTGCTCATACCTATCGCGAACGTGCGGATGGGTTTTCCCATCAGACGTGCGGATACGGCGCACACCAGACTGCTGTCAAGACCTCCCGAAAGCAGAAATCCGATGGGCGCGTCCGCGTCCAGTCTTTTTTCTATGCCCCTGACCAGCTTTTCGCGGATGTTCGCGGTCACTTTCTCAATCCCGTCGCGCCTGAACTCTTTCACCGCCGCGATGTCCTCGTAGCACACGAATTCTCCGTCCGCATAGTAGTGCCCCGGAGGAAACGCGCGCACCTCGTCCACGATGTCCGTCAGGTTCTTCGCCTCAGACGCGAACGCTATCCTTCCGCTCTCCGAATAGCCGTAAAAGAGGGGACGGATGCCAATCGGGTCGCGCGCGGCGACGAAGCTCCCTCTCTCCGCGTCGTATATCACCATGGCAAACTCCGCGTCGAGTTTTCCGAACATATCAAGTCCGTACTCCTTGTAAAGCGGAAGTATCAGCTCGCAGTCGCTGTCGCTCGCGAAGGTATACTTCTTTTCGAGTTGCTTTTTGACGGGGCGGAAGCCGTAAAGCTCCCCGTTGCAGACGGCGCAGTTGCCGTCCATAAAGAAAGGTTGCATTCCCTCTTCGGTGAGCCCCATTATGGCAAGGCGCTGAAAGCCGACTATGCCGCCCCCGAAGCGCACCGTCCTCTGCATATCCGGTCCGCGCGACGCGGTCTTTGCAAAGGCTCTGTCAAAAGTTTCGTCGGACATATCCTGTCCCGTATATACCATTATCGTACACATAAATTCTCTCTTCTCCGAAATGACCGAAATGCGCGACGCACGGCGTCGGTTGCGCCGAAACGATGTTTTTGCGTGCGCTTTTAGCTTTTTAACCGTCTGTTGCGTCAAACTTATGCGTTACGGTTTCGGTCCTTCGCGCATCCTGAGCGCGACGCCGAAGCTTTGACGAACGCCGCGAACAGCGGGTGAGCCTTGTTGGGACGGGATTTGAATTCGGGATGATACTGCACCCCGACGAAGAACGTGCACGCGGGGTTGCTCACCGCCTCGACGAGCCGCCCGTCGGGGGAAAGCCCTTCGAGTTTCAGCCCCGCGCCCGTGAGGCTAGCGCGGTAAGCGTTGTTGAATTCGTAACGGTGACGATGGCGCTCCGAAATATGGAGTTTGCCGTAGGCCGCCGCGACTTTCGAACCCTTCTTCAGCGCACACGGATAGGCGCCCAGACGCATCGTGCCGCCTTTGGCCGTAACGCCCTTCTGCTCCTCCATCAGGTCGATGACCGGATGCTTCGTCGCCGGGTCCATTTCTGTCGAGGTGGCATCCTTGAAGCCCAGTACGTTGCGAGCGAATTCGATCACGGCGCACTGCATGCCCAGGCAGATGCCCAGGAACGGGATGTTGTTCTCGCGGGCGAAGCGCACGGCCTCGATCTTCCCCTCGATGCCGCGGTTGCCGAAGCCCGGAGCCACCAGAATGCCGGACATCTTGCCCAGCTGCGCGCCTGCGCTCTCGCGGGTGATCTTCTCCGAATTGACATAGCGCAGCTTGACCTTGCAGTCGTTGACCGCCCCGGCGTGGATGAACGATTCGCAGATCGATTTGTAGGCGTCGGGCAGTTCGGTGTACTTGCCGACCAGCGCGATCTCGATCTTCTTCGAGGGGTGTTTCACCTTCTCGACGAATGCGCTCCACGCGGCCATGTCCGGCTCTTTGTCGGCCGTCAGGTTCAGTTTGTCCAGCACGACCTCGTCCAGATGCTGTTCGTGCATTTTCAGCGGCACTTCGTAGATCGTCGGCACGTCGATCGACTCCATCACGGCGTTGGCGTCGACGTTGCAGAACAGCGCCACCTTGCGCTTGAGCGCCGTCGACAGCGGATGTTCGGCGCGCAGCACGAGGATGTCGGGCTGGAGACCGTTCTCCAGCAGGGCCTTCACCGAGTGCTGCGTGGGTTTGGTCTTCAACTCGCCCGAAGCGGCCATGTAGGGGATCAGCGTCAGGTGAACCAGCGCCGTATTCCGGTAACCCAGCGAATAGCGGAGCTGGCGCACCGACTCGATGAACGGCTGCGACTCGATGTCGCCCACCGTGCCGCCGATCTCGGTGATGATCACGTCGTATTTCTTGGTCTGCGCCAGCAGCTGAATGCGGCGTTTGATCTCGTCGGTGATGTGGGGAATGACCTGCACGGTCTTGCCCAGGTACTCGCCCTTGCGCTCCTTCTCGATGACGCTCTTGTAGATACGGCCCGTCGTGACGTTGTTGGACTTCGACGTGGGCTGGTTCGTGAAGCGCTCGTAGTGCCCCAGGTCGAGGTCCGTCTCGGCGCCGTCCTCGGTGACGTAGCACTCGCCGTGCTCGTAGGGGTTGAGCGTTCCGGGATCTACGTTGATGTAGGGGTCGAGTTTCTGAATGGTCACCGAGTAACCGCGGGCCTGCAACAGGCGGGCGATCGAAGCCGAAATAATACCCTTGCCGAGCGACGACGCCACGCCGCCCGTTACGAATATGTACTTGGGTTTGGAAAGTTTCATTACTGTTTTATTTATAAATTCGTTGTAACACCGTTCAGCGCCTTTTTCCGCAAGCCCCCGCCAAGGCGGGGGTTCGGGGGCGGGTCAAACCTGTATACACGGCGTTCCGCCGTGGGCCGGCGTCCGGAGCGGCAGGGCGATCCGATCGTCAGGCATTGTTATTTTCGTCCTGGTCCTGCTTGTCGATCAGCTTCACCTTCTCGATCGTCGAGGCCATCTCCTCGCGGGCGCGCTCGATCTTCGCACGCACGTCGGCCACCAACGCCTCGGCGTTCTTCGACTTGGCGAAGAAGCCGATGTTGTTCTCCAGGAGGCCGATCTCCTGCTCCAGCTGACGCACCTTGTTGTAGAGGCGTTCGCGTTCCGAACGCAGGCGGCGGTCGCCCGACGCCTTGAACGACGAGACTTTCTCGCGGAAGCGGCCCATCGAACGGTCGCGCTCCGAACCGCGCAGCGTGTTGAACAGCGCATCGACGGCGGCCTTGTACTTCTTCTGCACGGCGTCCTTCTGCTTGATGGGCACGAACCCGATCTCGCCCCAGCGGCGCTGGAACTCGCGGATCACGTCGTATCCGCCGGCCTTGACGTCAGCCGCGGCCATCTCATCGAGCAAGGCGAGTTTCTGCCGGAGGTTCTCCTCGTGCTCGCCGTCCACACTGGCAAAATGCGAAGCCTTGCGCTCGAAGAACTTGTCGCATGCGGCACGGAAACGCTTCCAGATCGCATCCGAATGGCGGCGCGACACGGCACCGATCTCCTTCCAGCGGGCCTGCAGGGCGATCAGCTCGTCGGTGGCCTTCTTCCACTCCTCGCTGTTCATCAGCGACTCGGCGGCCTCGCAGATCTCAATCTTCAATTGAAGGTTGTGCTCCATCTCGGTCTTCATTCCGGCATAGAACTGCCGCTTGGCCTCGAAGAAACGGTCGCACGCCGTGCGGAAACGTTCGTAGATGCGGTTGTTATCTTTCTTCGGCGCGAAACCGATGGTCTTCCAGGTCTTCTGAATCTCCAGCAGACGGTCGCTCGCGCGGTTCCACTCCTTGCGGGTGGTGAGCGGCTGGGACGAAAGTTCCTCCGTGGCGACGCACAGCCCGGTCTTGAGTTCGAGGTTCTTCACCTGCTCGCCCTTCAGCGTTTCGAAATGCTCCTGATGCTGTTTGTTGATACGACTCGACGCGGCTTTGAAACGCTCCCAGAGCGCCTCCTTGTACTCATTGGCGACGGGACCCGTCTCGCGCCACTCGTCATGGAGTTTTTGCAGCTTGTGGAACGCCTCGACGACGGAAGGCTCCAGCACCAGCGCCTCGGCCTGCTCGCAGAGGGCTACCTTCTGTTCGTAGTTCTTCTTCAGATCGAGGTCGCGCAGCTCCTTGTTGATCTTGATGAAGCTGTAGAAATTCTCGACGTGCAGGTTATAGGTCTCCCACAAATCCTTGACGTTCTGCAGGGGCACGATGCCGGTCTCCTTCCAGCGCTGCTGCAACTCGCGGAACTTGTTGAACGTATGGTTGAGCGTCTCGTCCGAATTGACCAGCTCCTTCAGCTCCTCGATGATCGCCTGCTTGACCTTGAGATTCGCCTCCTTCTCGGCTTCGAGGTTGGCGATGAACGCGTCGCGGCGGCGGCGGTACTCCTTGAACTGCTCCTTGAGCTGGATTTCGGCGCCGTCCACCGAAGGAGCGAAATCCTCCTCGGCGCCGCCCTCCTCGACGAAGCGGCGGCGTGCGGCCTCGACCTCGGCGCGGCGGATGCGGTAAAAGGCGATCTTCAACGCCTCCACATCCCGGCGGATCGACTGCACGGGCTGCTCTTCGAGCATCCGGGCGAACAGGGCCACCAACTCCTCCTTGCCTTTTCCGGCGAACTTGTCCTCCTCGGGCTTCTGCGCGGCGAGTTCCTCCGCGGCCTCCTCCTCGGGCGTCGCGCCCTCGATCTCCAGCCCGGCATTCTGCGCCGCGAGCGCAGCCTCCTCATCGGCAAAGTCCACCTGCACGTCCCGGGACGCGTCCTCCTCCGATTCCGCAACCTCCTGCCCGGCGGCAGGCTTGATCCGGGCACGTTTGGCGCGCGGCGCAGCCTCCTCGCCGGAAATCCGCTCCGCAGCGGCCTCCTCCGCAGGCGTTTCTGCGGCGGGCGTCTCCGTCACGGCGGATTCCGCGGGCGCGTCCGCAACCTCCGCAACGGGTTCTTCCGCAGCGGCGGACGCCTCCGCAGCCGGTCCTGCGGCGGGCATTTCGGGTTCAGGGACTCGGGCAGTCACGGCAGGATTCGCTTGCGCATCTTCAGCCGCAGGGCTGACTTGCTCCTCGGGAGCAGGAAGTGTCTGTTTTTCAGTAGCCATTTCAGTACACGTTTTTGGTTCCCGCATGTGCGGGAGCATATAAATCTCGCAAATATAACCATTTTATGCGGAACGCCGAAAAGATTTCGTCAAAACATGCAACAACGCCGCCCTGCGGAAGCGCGAAATCGCTGCATCCCGGCACGGCGGCGCAATTTTCCGGTCTGTTCCGGCCCTTCGTCAGCGCTTGCGGCCCTTTGCGGCAATGCGTTTGGGCGCAGCCTGACGGCCCGTGGTGACGGGACGGCCGCTGCGGCGGACGCTTCTGGTCCCGCCGCCGCGCTTGGGCTTCTCCCATGCCGCGGCATCGTCGTAACGCTGGAAAGCCTCCCAGTCGAACCCGTCGTTGCCGCCTGCCGGAGACGCGTTCCAGTTGTTTTCGGCCTTTTTCCGGCTCCGCGTCACGGGACGCCGCTCCCCGGCGTCGTCCGCCGTTTCCGCGGTTTCCCTGCGCGGCCGCCTTTCGGAGCGGAACTCCTCCGCGCCCTCGGGCTGCCCGGCCTTCCTGCGGCCCCGCGTCTCGGAACGAGGCTCTCCGGCCGATTCGCTTCCGGACGCGCCTTCGCCGCCGTTGCGACCCTCCGTAGCCGGCCGGCGCCGCTTTCCGCCGCCGTTCTCCGCATCGGAACCGTCAATCTTGGCGATGCGGCGACGGCCTCCCGAGGCGTTGAGCTGCCCCACGACCGCCTCGGCGTCGCTGAACGGCACGCTCACCAGCGAATAGTTCTCGAAGACACGCACGTCGTCGATATTCTTGTCCCGCAGTCCGCACTTGCGCTTGAGCATCTCCACGATCCGGCGGGCCGTGTAGCCGTCGCGGCCTCCGAGCGCCAGGAACAGCCGCGCCTTGCCCTTGCGGTCGACCGAGAACGAACGGATTTCGGGATAATTGCTCTGATCCAGTTCACTGCGGAAAGCCAGCCGCAGCAAGGCCCCCAGCGCCACGTCGGGCGCATAGCTTTCGAGCAGTTCGGCCGCGATGTCGGCGTAGTCGCCGTAGCTCTCATTGGCCACGATCTCCTGCAAATCGTCCTTGATCTTGGCGCGCTTCATCGCCACGATGAAACGGCGCAGTTCGGCGCCCGAAATGAAGGTGATGGCCGTACCCTGGTTGCCGGCGCGGCCCGTACGGCCGATGCGGTGGACGTAGCTCTCCGAATCCTGCGGCAGCGAATAGTTGATCACGTGCGAGAGGTTCGACACGTCGATACCCCGCGCGGCCACGTCGGTCGCCACCAGAATGTTGACCGCCTTGTCGCGGAACTTGCGGAGAATCTTCTCGCGCTGGGCCTGCGACACGTCGCCGTGCAGCCCCTCGGCCGAATAGCCCTGGGCCACCAGACGCGTCGCCACCTCGTCCACGCCGATCTTCGTGCGGCAGAAGACGATGCCGTAAAAGTCCGGTTCGATGTCGATGATGCGCGTCATGGCGTCGAACTTGTCGGCTTCGCGCACCTCGAAATAGATCTGGTTCGTGAGGTCGGCCGTCAGGTGCTGCGACTCCACGCGCAGCACCTCCGTATTGCGCATGTAAGCCTCCGAAAGACGGATGATCCGCTCGGGCATCGTGGCCGAAAAGAGCAGCACGCGGCGGTCTTCGCCCGTATGGCCCATGATCTCCTCGACATCCTCCACGAAGCCCATGTTGAGCATTTCATCGGCTTCGTCCAGAACCAGGAAACGGACCTTGTCCAATTTGAGCGTACCGCGGCGGATGTGGTCCAGCACGCGCCCCGGCGTGCCGACGACGATGTCGACGCCCCGCGACAGGCGGCGCAGCTGCTCGCTCATCGCGGCCCCTCCGTAGATGGCCGTGATCGAGAGCCGTCGCTCGCGGTTGTAACTCAAAAGTTCCTCGGCGGCCTGCACGGCCAGCTCGCGCGTCGGGACGAGGATGATGGACTGCACGCCCTCTTTCGAAGGCTCGATCTGCTGGAGTATCGGCAGCCCGAAAGCCGCCGTTTTACCCGTGCCGGTCTGGGATTGCGCGATGATGTCGTTCTCTCCCGAGAGCAGACGGGGAATCGTAAGTCGTTGGATGGAGGTGGGTGTTTCGAACCCTTTTGCCTGGACGGCCGCGAGCATCTTCTCGCTGAGGCCTAAAGCGCTGAAATCAGCTTCGTTGATCATATATAAATAGTTGAAAGGCCAAAGGTACGACAATTTATTGAATATTCGCCGGAAAATCATTATCTTCGCAAAAAGTTACGCACACACGGCCCCTCGCGGGCCGCCTGACCGAAAACCGACACCATGAGTCACCGTATCCTGCTGGTCGACGACGAGGTAGACATCCTCGAATTCGTCCGTTACAACCTCGTACGCGAGGGTTACGAAGTCTTCACGGCCGAAAACGGCGCCGAGGCGCTGAAAGCGGCCGCCGAATGCCGTCCGCACCTGATTCTGCTGGACATGATGATGCCGGTGATGGACGGGGCGCAGACCTGCCGCGCGATCCGCCGAAACCCCGTGCTGAAGGACACGATGGTGGTTTTCCTCTCGGCGCTGGGCGAGGAGGGGCAGCAGCTGGCAGGGTTCGACGTGGGAGCCGACGACTACCTGACCAAACCTATCAAGATGAAGCTGCTGGTAAGCCGCGTGCAGGCGATCCTCAAGCGCATCGACGCCGACAGACCTCCCGAGAAGGCCCCGGCCCCGGGGCTCACGG
>OHNO01000889.1_pt1 | contig 14440 bp, 15 predicted proteins | sample 1569521 | NCBI WGS metagenome assembly OHNO01 (sample SAMEA3879604, study PRJEB24766) | human gut metagenome | biome: human-associated habitat; feature: feces | place: USA | collected 1985/1987
GACCCACCAGGAACAGCTCAGCTTCATTGCGACTCAGGAGCGGTACCGCAATGGATAAGCGCGTGGAACTCCTCTCCCCCGCGGGGGATATGGAGCGGCTGCGGATGGCGGTGCTCTACGGGGCCGACGCGGTGTATTTGGCGGGGGAGAGTTTTGGAATGCGCTCCTTTGCCGGCAATTTCTCTGATGAGGAGTTACCCCAGGCGGTAAGGTTTGCCCACGGACACGGCGTGCGTGTCCATGTGACGGTGAACACAATGCCCCGGAACGGGGAAGTGGACTGCCTGCCTGCGCATCTGGAGAGGCTGGATGCGGCGGGTGTGGATGCGCTGATTGTGGCGGATCTGGGGGCTGTCAGCGGCATATCAGTACCCAGGCCAGCGTATCGAACTATGCCTCGGCCGCCGCCTGGTATGATCTGGGCGCCAGCCGGGTGATTCTGGCCAGGGAACTGAGTCTGGAGGAGATCCGGGAGATCCGGGCCAGAACGCCGGCGGGCCTGGAACTGGAGGCCTTTGTCCATGGGGCCATGTGCGTCAGCTACTCGGGGCGGTGTCTTCTCAGCAACTATATGACAGGGCGGGACAGCAACCGGGGCGCTTGCGCCCAGCCCTGCCGCTACCAGTACGCCCTTATGGAGGAAAAGCGGCCCGGGGAATATTTCCCGGTGTTTGAGGATGAGAAGGGAAGCTATATTCTCAACTCACGGGACATGTGTATGATTGACCATGTGGATGATTTGATGGACGCGGGCCTCTCCAGCCTGAAGATCGAGGGGCGGGCCAAGAGCGCCTACTATGCCGCTGTGGTGACGGGAGCCTATCGCCATGTCGTCGACGCCGTGGCCGCCGGAGAGACGCCGGACCCGGTGTGGCGGGACGAGGTGGATCGCGTCAGCCATCGCCATTACGCCACGGGATTCTACTACGGTCCTCCAGGTCAGTATGTGGAAAACGCCAGGTATATTCGGGAGTGGCAGGTGGTTGCCCTTGTCACTGCCTGCGATGAGACGGGCTTGGCTACACTGACACTCCGCAACAAGTTTTCAGCCGGGGACAGGGTAGAGGCGGTGGGGCCGGACCTGCGGCCCTTCGCGTTTTCCGCCCCGGTGATGGTGGATAAGGGGGGAAATGAACTGCTGGAGCCGCGGCATCCCCAGATGATGTTCCAGATGCGCCTGCCAAAACCGGTGCCCGCCTGGACGATTCTCCGGGTGGAGCGGGATCTGTCGGCGAAATCCTAAGAGAAAACAGGAGGCGTGACGATGCGCAGAGAGGATCGGGCCAGAGACGCGGATTTTGCCTGGGCGGTATTTGACCAGGCCAGCCACAGTGTGCTCAGCATGCGGGACGGGGAGGGCGGCTACGGCGTGCCCATCAGTCCGGCCCGGGTTGGTCAGCGGGTGTACTTCCACTGTGCCCTGGAGGGAAAGAAGCGGGCGTGCCTGGCCGCCTGGCCGGAGGTGACGATGAGTGCCGTGTCGGCGGTGGAGCCGGCCTATTTTGCGGCAAATTACCGCTCGGCCGTTTTGCGGGGAACGGCGTCCCTGGTGACAGATCCGGCTGAGAGGCTGGCGGCTCTGGCGGCTATATCCCGGCGCTATTGTCCGGACCTGATGGATCAGTTCGACGCCTATGCCGCGGCGCTGCTGGAGCGGACGGCGGTATACCGCTTGGATGTGGATAAGATAACCGGAAAGGAGCGCTGCGGGAAATGAGAAGAGTCCTGCGGGCCGGGCTATGGGTTCTGCTGGCGCTGGTGCTGGCGGCAGGGGCCTACGTGTCTTATGTGCTGCTCAGCTATTACCGGGTGGAGGACAATCTGCCTCTGGAGGTGCTGAAGGCGGCGGAGCCGGAGCAGGAGACTCTGGCGGTGGAGACACCCTGCCGGGCGGTTTCCTATAATATTGGCTTTGGGGCCTACAGCGCGGACTACAGCTTTTTTATGGATGGCGGCCAGGAGAGCCGGGCCAGATCTGCTGAGGCCGTCTACGAGAATGTGGGCGGCGCCATGGCGGCTGCCCGGGACCTGTCACCGGATTTTCTGCTGCTTCAGGAGGTGGATGTGGACGGTACCCGCAGCCACCATGTGGACGAACTGGAGATGGTCCGCACCGCCCTGGGGGCCGGATATGACAGCACCTTCGCCCAGAACTATGACAGCCCCTTCCTCTTCTGGCCGCTGCTGGAGCCCCATGGGGCCAATCAGGCGGGGCAGGTTACGTTTTCCCGCTATCCCATTGTCTCTGCCCTCCGGCGGCAACTTCCTGTTGAGGAGGGGGCCATGAAGCTGGTGGACTGCGACCGGTGCTACTCCGTACAGCGCATCTCTGTGCCGGGGGAGGCGGGGGAGTTGGTGCTCTATAACCTGCACCTCTCCGCCTATACCTCCGACGGCATTATTGCCGAGGAACAGCTGCGGCTGCTTTTTTCGGATATGGCCGGGGAATATCAGAAGGGAAACTGGGCTGTAGCCGGCGGGGATTTCAATAAAGACCTGCTGGGAGATTCTGACCAGATTTTCGGCGTCTCCGGCCCGGCCTACACCTGGGCTCAGCCCATTCCGGCGCAGCTGGTGCCGGAGGGGCTGACCGTGGTGGCCCCCTTTAACCAGGGAGATCCGGCAGCCTCCTGCCGCAATGCGGACCGGCCCTATGGCCCGGAGAGTTATCTGGTGACGGTGGACGGCTTTGTGGTGTCCGGGAATGTGACGGTACTGGACAGCGGCGTATCGGACACGGGCTTTCTCTGGAGCGACCACAACCCGGTGTATCTGGATTTTGTACTGAACAAATGAGATATGGTAAGGCATTTCCCAGGGAAAAGGACAATTCCCAAACAGCCTGAGGGCCGCCCGGACCACTGGTCCGGGCGGCCCTGTTTTTCCCATCCCAGGCCCCTAATGCGACGGGATTTTCCCCCGGGACAGGGCTATACTATGGCGGAAGGGGGGACGGGGCATGGTAGTTTATTTGGATCTGGTGTTTTTCTTCAACGCCGTTGCGGATGCTGGGGCGTTGTATGTGACGGCCCGCCTCTCCGGTCTTGTGGTGCGCTGGCGGCGGCTGCTGGCGGCGGCGGTGCTGGGCGGTACATACGGGGCGCTGTGTACGCTGCCGTTTGCCATTGCTGTCCTCCTCTCCGCCCCGCCTGACGGCGCGGCGTTCCATCATCCGGCGGCAGCGCTCCAGCTGGCTGTGGCGGCGGGACTTGTGCTGCTGGCTTTTGGCCGGGAGGGGGCGTTTTTGCGAAGGTATCTGCTGTTTCTAACCCTTTCCTGTACGCTGGGCGGCATAATGCTGGCCCTGGCACGCCTGCCGGCGGAACAGGGGGGGGCGGCTGAACTGAATGGATGGGTGTGCCTGGCGGCGGGGGGCGCCTGCTACCTGGTACTCTCTGTGGTGTTTCGCGGCGGCGCCCGTCATGCGCTGCGGGGAGAACTGACGGAGGGACGGCTGGAACGATCTGGCCGCAGCGCCGGCTTTACCGCCCTTTTGGATACGGGCCACACCCTGACAGACCCTGTTACCGGACGGCCGGTGCTGGTGGCCCATTGGCAGGCTCTGGACCCGCTCTGGAGCGACCGGGAGCGGGCGGTGCTGCGCCGTCTGGAGGCTCTGGGCCCGGCGGGGGCGCTGGAGATCCTGAATACCCTGGAGGGTGGGCGATTCCGCCTGATCCCCTACCGTGCGGTAGGGGTTGCGGGGGGACTGCTGCTGTGCCTGCGGGTGGACCAGGCGGTCATTGGGGGAGAGACGCTTGCGGGGCTGACCGTGGCTCTGTCTCCCGGACCTGTGTCCGACGGCGGCGGCTATGGGGCCCTGTGGGGCGGAAACGAGAGGAGGGAAAATCGCCATGCTGCGTAACTGGGTCAGGGCGCTGCTTGCCCTGCTGGCCCGGTTGGGACTGGTGCGGCCTGGGAAAATCATGTACATCGGCGGCAGCGACACCCTGCCGCCCCCACTGAGCCGGGAGGAGGAGGCGGCGCTGCTGGCCCGCCTGGATACCGGAGAGGAGACGGTCCGCCAGATCCTGATTGAGCGGAACCTCCGCCTGGTGGTGTACATTGCCCGCCGGTTTGAAAATACGGGTATTAATATTGAAGACCTGATCTCCATTGGTACCATCGGCCTGATCAAAGCCGTGGGCACCTATAAAACGGACAAGAGCATCAAGCTGGCTACCTATGCCAGCCGGTGTATTGAAAATGAGATTCTCATGTATCTCAGAAAGAACGCCTGCCAGCGCAACGAGGTGAGTTTGGATGAGCCGCTGAATACGGACTGGGACGGCAATGAACTGCTGCTCAGCGACGTGCTGGGCACAGATGGGGACACGGTAATGCGCCCCATTGAGGCGGATGTGGACCGGCAGCTGCTGGATCAGGCCATTGGAAAGCTGTCGGCCCGGGAGCGGGAGATTATTGTCCTCCGTTTCGGCCTGGGCGGGCGAAAGGAGCAGACGCAGAAGGAGGTGGCGGATAAGCTGGGCATCTCCCAGTCCTATATCTCCCGGCTGGAGAAGCGGATCATCAACCGCCTGAAACGGGAGATCCTGAAAATGGGGTGAGCGGTCCCGGAAGATTGCCCTCAGCGGGAAGGGGGTGGAATGGATTTTGGCCAAAGTATTGCGGGGCCAGACAGCATTCACTTATCCTGCGTCAAAGAGCAGGTAAGGAAAATCCATGGGTGCCTCCTATGGCTGTTTTTGATCAGCATACCACATTCTGACAAATGACGTAACCGGAGGATTCAAACGGTGTTGGAATTTGCCACGGGGCATTGAGATGGCATAAATTTCCGGAATTGCCCATTGCAAATGGCGGCGAGGGGAATATAATATTAAGTAAGAGCGGGGCTCAGGGCCCCACAGGACGAAATGAGGTGAACACCATGGGCGAGGAGAACAAAAAAAGGGAGCGGAAACTGGTTTTGGCGGTGCTCCAGGGGGAGGACTACGCCGGGACGGTGGATGAGTTGAATCGGAGCGGATTTTCTGCCACCATCCTCAGTTCCACCGGCGGATTTTTAAAAAAGAAGAGTGTAACGATTATGATCGGCGTGGACGCGGCAAAGCTGGAGCGTGTAATGGACATTCTGCGGCGCTGCGCCGGCAACAGGCAGCAGCTGGCCTACTCCAGCATGAACCTTCACTCCGGTACCTCCGGACCCGTACTGCCGATGATGCCGGTGCAGATACAGGTGGGGGGAGCAGTGGTGTTCGTCCTGGATTTGGAGAGTCTGGAGAAGATGTAATCGGTCAGGTAGTGATCAATCGCCGCGGAATGCTGTTCCGCGGCGATTTTTTTGATGGTGCGGCGGCGGTGGTTCCCCTTTGTCAAAGGGCGCATAGACTGAGACAGAGGGGGGATGTGTGGTATGGAACGAAGGCTGGCTCTTTTGGGCGGTGATCTGCGCCAGGTGCGCCTTGCACAGCTGCTGCTAAAGGATGGGCGGGATGTGGTCACTTGGGGGCTGGAGCAGGGGAGCGGTCCCAACGCCGTGCCGCTGGATTGCGCCCTGGAGAGAGAACTGTTGCTTCTGCCTCTGCCGGTTTGCCGGGGAAAGGAGCTGTATCTGCCGCTGACAGACACCACGCTGCAGCCGGAGGTCCTGTGGCCCCGGATCCGGGGTTCTCAGCTGTTGCTGGGCGGCCTCACAGGGGATCTACCCCGGCGGCTTCTGACAGATTTTGAACTGACGCTGCTGGACTACTATGACCGGGAGGAGACACAGACGGCCAACGCGGCGGTGACGGCGGAGGGAGCCATCCAGCTGGCCATGGAGGCCACGGAGGGGACAATTTTAGGCAGCCGCTGCCTGGTGCTGGGGTTTGGCCGCATCGGCAGGCAGCTGTCCTGGCGCCTGCGGGCCCTGGGGGCCCGGGTGACGGCTACGGCCAGACGGTACAAAGACCTGGCCGGCATTGCCGCTATGGGCTGTGAAAGCCTCTCCACAGGGGATTTGCAGGGGCGGCTGGGGCAGTTTGATCTGGTGTTCAATACCATCCCTTCTCGAATCCTGGATGCCGCGCTGCTGGCGGAGACGGGGGAGCATTGCGTGATTCTGGAACTTGCCTCCCCACCCTTCGGCACGGATTTGGAGGCAGCCCGACGACTGGGGCGGCAGGTAATCCAGGCGGGAGGTCTGCCAGGGCGAACGGCGCCCCTGGCCGCTGCCGCGGTGATTCGGGATAGTATCTATCACATATTGGAAGAACGAGGTGAGCCCATTTGAGAACAGAGCGAGTGGGATTTGCATTATGCGGTTCCTTCTGTACCCATGACAAGGTGCTGCGGGAATTGGAGAAGCTGTGCGGGGAGTACGAGAATGTGCTGCCCATTGTCTCGGAGGTATGCCAGTACACAGACACCCGCTTCGGTACGGCGGAGGAACTGCTCTCCGCTGTGGAGCGGATCACAGGGCACACGATCATGGGCAGCGTGCAGGAGGCGGAGCCCATTGGCCCAAAGGGGCTGCTGGATGTGCTGGTAATCGCCCCCTGCACAGGCAATACTATCGGCAAGCTGGCCGGAGGCATTACGGATACAGCGGTGACAATGGCAGCCAAGGCCCACTTGCGCAACGACCGCCCTGTGGTGATTGCCATGGCGTCCAACGACGGGCTGAGCGGTGCGGCGCGGAATGTGGGAGAACTGCTCTGCCGGAAGAACTACTATTTTGTGCCTTTTGGGCAGGATGATCCCCAGAGGAAGCCCTGCTCCCTGATGGCGGATTTTACCCTTATCGGCGAAACTGTCCGTCAGGCCCTGTCCGGCCGCCAGCTGCAGCCTGTCCTGTTGGGCCGATAGGCGCGGAAAGGAACAGTGGGGGCGGGCGCGAGCGGGGCCTTTCGTAAAATAGCTGCGCGCCGCCGTGGAGGGCGGGTTCTGAAAGAAAAGTCTGCAGATATCTAGGTCTGCGGAGATAAACGCTTCATGCGCCGGACGGCCTGCCCCCTGTGGCGGTTCGTCCCAGGCGCATGACGTTTTTTGCAGCAATGTTGCAAAAATTACCGTCTATTCCTGTCGCATAGAAATGGATGCGATGCAAATGCTATGGGTGCGACAAAGGGCGGAGACAAACGAACTCTGCTCCGCATCGCGGCACGAGGTATCAGGAGGAGAGCGGATCTCCGCCCGAACCCGATGCAGCGGCACAGCGCCGCCGCAAAGTTAAAAAATGGAGAAGGAGAAAAGAGATCATGTCTAAGAAGAACAACCGCATTAACGTCCCTGAGGCCCGGGAGGCCATGGACAAGTTCAAGATGGAGGCCGCTGGCGAGGTTGGCGTCAACCTCAAGCAGGGCTACAACGGCGATCTGACTTCCCGTGAAGCCGGCTCTGTCGGCGGTCAGATGGTCAAGAAGATGATCGAGTCCTACGAGAAGAGCCTGTAAAGGTTCCCACGGGACAAAAGGAGGGACCGGCTGTTGCCGGTCCCTCCTTTTATACGCAGTTTTTCCTGTTTTATTCAAACTGAGCCGCGTACAGCCTGTAGTAGGCGCCCCGCCCGGCCATCAGCTGGTCATGGGTGCCCTGCTCCACAATGCGTCCCTGGTCGATGACCAGGATCTTGTCCGCGTTTTGGATGGTGGACAGGCGATGGGCAATGACGAAGCAGGTCTTGTCCGCCATCAGCCGGCGCATGGCCTTTTGGATATGCCGCTCGGTGGTGGTGTCCACGTTGGAGGTGGCCTCATCCAGTATCAGCATCCGGGCGTTGTAGAGCATGGCCCGGGCAATAGTTAACAGCTGTTTCTGTCCCTTGGAGATGTTGCCGCCATCCTCACTGATAACGGTGTCGTAGCCCTGGGGCAGCTGCATGATGTAGGAGTGGATGCGGGCGGCCTTGGCGGCGGCCACCACCTCCTCCATGGTGGCGCCCTCCTTGCCGTAGGCGATGTTCTCGTAGATGGTGCCCCGGAAGAGCCAGGTATCCTGCAGCACCATGGCGTAGGCCCGTCGGAGGCTGTCCCGGGTCAGGCGGTACATCCCATGGCCGTCAACCAGGCACTGCCCCTCATCCGTATCATAAAAGCGCATGAGCAGGTTGATGATGGTGGTTTTTCCTGCTCCGGTGGGACCCACGATGGCAATCAGCTGGCCGGGCTGGGCCAGCAGGCTGAAGTCCCGCAGAATGGTGCGCCCCGGCAGGTAGCCAAAGGATACGTCGTCCAGTTCCACCTGGCCCTTTACATCCTCCAGCGGCTCCGCCTCCACCAGGTCCGCCGGCTCCTCCCGGGCGTCCAGCAGGTGAAATACCCGTTCCGCCGCAGCCAGGGCAGAGTAGATCTCATTGGTAATGTTGGCGATCTCGTTAATGGGGCCGGAAAATTTCCGGGAATACAGGATGAAGGAGGAGATCTGGCCCAGGTCAATGATGCCGCCCAGATACAGGGCGGAGCCCACCATGCCCACCAGAGCCAGGCCCAGATTGTTGATAAAGCCGATGGTGGGGCCGACCCGCATGGCGGTCTGGGTGGCGGCCCGGTAGGCCTCCGCCGTCTCCTGGTTGATGGCGTTGAACTTTTCGCTGACGTGGTCCTCATGGGCGTAGGCCAGGATGGTTTTCAGCCCGGAAAACTGCTCCTCCACGAAGCCGTTCATTTTCCCATACATGGCGGAGCGGCGGGCGAAAAGAGGGCGGGTGATTTTGTTCATCCGCCGGGTATAGAAAATGGCCAGGGGGATGGTCACAAGGGTGATGCCCATCAGGGGCGGGCTGATAATGGCCATCATGAGAAAGGATCCCGTCACCGTCACCACGCTGGTGAGGATATGGACAATGTCGGTAGAGAGACAGGTGCTGATGACGTCGATGTCATAGGAGACACGGCTGATGATGTCGCCGGCCTGGTTCTGGTCAAAGTAGCATACGGGCATGGACAGCAGCTTGCAGAATACGTCGTTGCGCATTTTGCGGGCGATGAGCCGTCCGGTGCGCATCATGGAGATGTTCACCACGAAGGTCAGCAGGGAGGACCCCAGGTAGCAGATGAACATCCGCTTGGCATAGTAATATACCAGGGTAAAGTTCACGGCTCCCGCCCCGGCGTCAGCCGCCCGGATGGCCTTGCCCGCCATGCTGGGTCCCAGCAGGTTCAGTACATTGCTCACCAGGACCAGGGCGATAATGCCCAGCAGCGCCGCCTTGTAGTCCATCACGTAGTGGAGAATCCGCCGGAGGGTGCCTTTGGCGTCCCTGGGCTTCTCCTTTTTGGTGTTTCTATGGGGAGGCATAAGCGGTTCCATCCTTTCAGGCCAGCGCGCCCATCTGGGACTGGTAAATGTCCAGATAGACGGGACAGGCGTCCAATAGCTGTTCATGGGTGCCGTAGCCGATGACCCGCCCCTCGTCCAGCACCAGAATGCGGTCGGCTCCCAGGATGGAACTGATCCGCTGGGCGACGATGATAGAGGTGACGCCCTGGTAGTGGGTGCGGATATTCCGGCGCAGGCCGGCGTCGGTCTTATAGTCCAGAGCAGAGGTGGCGTCGTCCAGCACGAGGATCTCAGGCCGCATGGCCAGGGCCCGGGCGATGAGAATACGCTGCTTCTGCCCGCCGGACAGGTTGGCCCCCTTGATGTCCGCCATATACTCGTACTGGCCGGGCTTTTCGGCAATGAAATCGGCGGCCATGGCGTCCTCCGCAGCCCGGTGGATGTCCTCCGGGGTCAGATCGCGGCCCAGGGAGATGTTTTCCGCCAGAGTGTCGGCAAAAATCACGTCGTTCTGAAAGGCCGCGCCGAAGCGGCGGCGGAGTTCGTCCATACCATAGGTGCGTACGTCCCGGCCATCCACATACACCCCGCCCTCATCGGCGTCATAAAACCGCATGAGGAGGTTGATAATGGTGGTTTTTCCCGATCCGGTGGCACCGATGATACCCAGGGTTTCGCCCCGGAACACCTGGAAGCTGACGTCGTCTAAGCACTTCGCCCGCTGTCCCCCCGCGAAGGAGGCGGCGCTGGCCTCCCCCTCGCCGGCGGCGTGGGTAAAGGAGACGTGGTCAAATTCCAGCAGGGCACCGGAGCCGCTCTGCCGCTCCCTGGTCAGGGGCAGCACCGGCTGGTCCTCACCGGTGTCCAGCACCAGCCCGATACGGTCGGCGGAGGCGGAGGCCTTGGACAGCAGCATAAAAATGCGGTTGAAGGCCATAACACCCTGGAGGATCATATTAAAATAGGTGAGAAAGGCCAGAATAACACCGGGCTTCATAGCCCCCGCGTTGACCCGGTTGGCCCCCACAATAACCACCAGGATCAGCCCCAGATTCAGACACATCTGCACCGAGGGGCCTGGAATAGCCATGACAATGCTGGCTTTCAGATCGCTGCTGGTAAGATCCTCGTTGGCCTGGCGGAAGCGGCGCTCCTCAAAGTCCCGCTTGGACAGGGCCTTCACCACCCGGATGCCGGTGATATTCTCCCGCATAACCCGCACAATGGTGTCCAGCTTCCGCTGGACGTTGTCGTACAGCGGGATGCCACGGCGGGAGACCATAGTGACGGCTACGATCATCAGCGGCGCCATGATGCACAAAATGGAGGCCAGGGCCACATCCATGGCCAGGGTGATCACAATGCCCCCCACCAGCATCATGGGGGCTTTAATGCCAATGGTCTGGATGGAGGTCATAAAGTTCTGCACATTGTAGGAGTCCGAGGTCATGCGGGAGATCAGGGACGGAAGGCCGAAGGCGTCCGTCTGGTGGCCGGAGAGGTGAGCGGTGCGGACAAAGAGCTCCTGCCGCAGCTGCCGGATGCACTCCTTTGATACCCCGATGGCGCTGCGATTGGCTGCAATATTCAGCTGCCGTACCGCCACGGCAATGGCAATCATGGCCAGGCCCCACAGAAATACCGGCGGCAGAAGGCCCCTGGGCACCACGTGGTCAATGATATAATCCAGAACGAAGGGAATCAGGAGTTCTCCCATGGCAGCCATGGCCTTGAGCGTCATACTCAGGCTGATCTGCCTTACATGGGGGCGCATGTAGCGGAATATCAGCTTCAAATGCATCCTCTCTCTTTCCAAATATAGCCACTATTATACGCCCTTCTGAAAGGATGTCAAGGCACCTTGAAGAAAATTCTTTTTCAGGAGGCGCCTCTTTGCAAAGTAAAAAAAATGTGGTATGATAACTGCAACGCGGCTGTCATCGGCTTGTGGAAAAGTATCGCAGAGTTTGCGCCTGCAGACGCAAAAAGAGTAAAATCAGTTATCCTATAAGCGACAGTTGACGCCGTCGGTGGACAGGCCGAAGGGAGACGGGAGGTAGCGGTATGGTCACGTATGAGGCACTGCGGAAAAACGCGGATATCAACACCTATATTACCAGGGCGGATGAGTCTCTCTCCGCCCTTGGATTTACGGAGCACAGCTTTCCCCATGTCTGCCGGGTGGCGGAAGTAGCGGGGGAGATCCTGGAGATTTTGGGCTATGACAGCCACCAGATTGAACTGGCCAGGGTTGCCGCCTATCTCCACGATATCGGCAACCTGGTCAACCGGGTGGATCACTCCCAAAGCGGCGCGGTCATGGCCTTCCGCATTCTGGACCACATGGATATGGCCGCCGCTGATATTGCCACCGTAGTGACCGCCATTGGAAACCACGATGAGGGCACCGGCGTGCCTGTGAACGCGGTGGCGGCGGCTCTGATCCTGGCGGATAAGTCCGACGTGCGCCGCAACCGGGTCCGCAACCGTGATATCGCCACTTTTGATATCCACGACCGGGTGAACTACTCCGTGGAGCACAGCCAGCTGCGGGTGCTGACAGAGGAGCGGGTGGCCCGGCTGGAACTGGCGGTGGATACCCATTTCAGTTCTGTGATGGACTTTTTTGAGATCTTTATGAAGCGGATGCTCCTCTGCCGCCGGGCGGCGGAGCGGCTGGGCCTCCGCTTCCAGCTGACCATCAATGGTCAGCAGCTGATTTAGAGGAGGCGATGGCGTTGGCAAATGGGTGGGGGCACTTTAAGACCATTACGGCCCACAAGCTGCTGGTCATGCGCTACTGCTTCCGGGTGGGCCTCTACCGCCAGGGCCTGCTCCATGATCTGAGCAAGTACGGCCCCACGGAGTTTCGGGTGGGGGCAAAATATTACCAGGGCAACCGCAGCCCTAACGAGGCCGAGCGGCTGGAGACCGGTGTCTCCTCCGCCTGGCTGCACCATAAGGGGCGCAACAAGCACCATCTGGAGTACTGGATTGACTATGATCCCAGCCAGAACGGCCGCATGGGCGGTATGGAAATGCCGGTGAACTATGTGGTGGAGATGTTCTGCGACCGGGTGGCTGCCAGCCGCATCTACCAGAAGGAGAAGTACACCGACGCCTCTCCGTGGCTGTACTATGATCACTCCCGGGACCACTATATGATCCATCCCAACACCGCCGCGCTGCTGGAGCGCCTGCTGCTCCTGCTGCGGGACCAGGGAGAGGAGCGCACGCTGGAGTATATCCGGCGGGAGGTGCTGGGCCGGGGCTGAGGCCGGAGATCTCAGGCGCCTTGTCTCAGTCCGCACATCTGGAGGCGGCGTACTGGCGTCCGCTTTGGAGGGGAAAACCAGCGGTCTTGGATGTACTGTTGTTTTGGGGATTTCTTACGGGCTCTTTACATTCCGCCGCTTTACATCTTCCGGGGAATGCACTATACTGGTTGTGACCAAATATGGAAAGGACGCTGGAAAATATGCGGAAAACTAAGATTGTTTGTACCATCGGGCCGGCTAGCGATAACGAGGAAACGCTGGAAAAGATGTGTCTGGCGGGGATGAATGTAGCCCGCCTGAATTTTTCCCACGGGACTCACGCTGAGCAGCAGGCAAAGATGGATTTGATTAAGCGGGTGCGGGAAAAGCTGAATCTGCCTATCGCCATTATGCTGGATACCAAGGGTCCCGAGTACCGGATCCGTACCTTTGAGAATGGCAGCATCGTGCTGAGGGAGGGGGACAGCTTCACCTTCACCACGGAGCAGGTAGTCGGCAACCAGGAGCGGGTGTCCGTCAGCTATCCGGGCCTTATTGAGGACCTCTCTGTGGGGGACAATATTCTCCTGAACAACGGCCTTCTGGTGTTCAAGGTGGAGGCCCTGACGGATACGGAGGCCAGGTGCCGGGTGCTGGTGGGGGGCGAAACCTCCAACAACAAGTCCATGAGTTTTCCCAACAAGGTGATGAATCAGGCCTACCTCAGCGAGCAGGACAAAGCGGATCTGTTGCTGGGACTGGAGAACGATGTGGACTATATCGCCTGCTCCTTTGTCTCCCGGAAACAGGATATTTTGGATATCAAGGCATTTTTGGCCCAGCACACGGATAAGCCCATCGGCATCATTGCAAAGATCGAAAACCAGGCCGGCATCGACAACATCCAGGAGATCTGCCAGGTTTGTGACGGGGTAATGGTAGCCCGGGGCGACCTGGGGGTGGAGGTGCCCTTTGAAAAACTCCCTGCCATTCAGAAGATGCTGATCAATACCTGCCGGGAACTGGGCAAGCGCAGCATTACCGCCACAGAGATGCTGGAATCCATGATCTATAATCCCCGTCCCACCCGGGCGGAGATATCTGACGTGGCCAACGCCGTCTATGACGGCACCAGCGCCGTCATGCTCTCCGGGGAAACCGCCGCCGGCAAGCACCCGGTGGAGGCGGTGGCCACCATGGCCCGGATTGTGGAGCATACCGAGGGGGACATCCACTACGACAAGCGGTTCTGGAAGACGGAGTTCCCCATCCATAATACAGTGGACGCCATCTCCCACGCAACCTGCGCCATGTCCATTGACCTGGGCGCCAAGGCCATTGTAGCCTGCTCCCTGTCGGGACGGACGGTACGTATGGTGTCACGGTTCCGTCCCCCTGTGGATATTCTGGGCATTACCACAAATGAGCGGACTTGGCGGATGCTGAGCCTCAGCTGGGGGGTGCTGCCCATGATGTGCGAGGAGGTGCCCTCCAGCGATGTACTGTTTTATACTGCGAAGAAGGCCGCCAAGGAGCGGCTCAGCCTGTCGGCTGGGGACGAGGTCATCATCACCGCTGGCCTCATTAACGGAAAACCCGGCACCACAAACCTTTTGAAGGTGGAGACCATCTAAAAAACAGCGGAGAGGGATAGAATTCAGACTTTTGTAACAAAGGATGCTGGTTTTGTTAACAACATTCCCGTATTATCATACTTGCAAGAGACAATAACTTCTTTTCATCCAATCCTCCATACCATAAAGAGAGACCAGAGAGCCGTTCCGCAGCGGTTCTCTGGTTTTTCTTTGCCCAGGCCGGAGACCAAAAAAATTTTTGAAAAAATGGAATTTCCTCTTGCATTTTTCAAAAAGCTGTGGTAACATAACAAAGCTGTCTGAGAGGACATGCGCCGTTAGCTCAGCTGGATAGAGCGTCTGGCTACGGACCAGAAGGCCGGGGGT
>OHNO01000891.1_pt1 | contig 14415 bp, 11 predicted proteins | sample 1569521 | NCBI WGS metagenome assembly OHNO01 (sample SAMEA3879604, study PRJEB24766) | human gut metagenome | biome: human-associated habitat; feature: feces | place: USA | collected 1985/1987
CAGGCTGTTCCGACAAATAAAAAACGAGAACAGAATAATTCTTCGAATACATTCAGAATATGATCTTTATCACTTGATGCGACCAGATTCCCTACTCCGGCTCCTATGCTGTTGAATATGGCGGCAAGTAATGCCATAATCCCCATGATGATCAACATATAGTTCCCATAAACGGCTACCAGTGTCAGGGATGTGTAAGCATATATGACCAAAGGACTTGTTTGGGTAAGTACATATCCTCCCACTTTATGGAAAAATAGTTGTTTTGTCTTTTTTATGATTTCTGAATATTTTCCTTTTAACTCTTTACCTGTTTTTACCCGGGCAGATAACCAGGGGTATTCCCGTCTTAGCAGAAGATTTACGGAGATTGTTGTAAAAATTACTACTATGAATTCCAAAAGTAACCACCATACATATCCGTCAGACAAATAAACTATTGCCAGGATTTGTAGAACGGATTTGATGATGGTAATACTTTTTACATGGATCGTAATTTTGTAGTCTTTCTGATCGGCAGTCAATACTATCTGACGATAGTTAAAATAGTAGCTGGCCAGTGAACTGGTTAGTAATACGAAAAATGTGCCGTAAGCATACCATAAAGGTAGCTGGGTTTTGGCAAAAATGAATGGAAAGAAACACATAAGGATAAATGAACCCAAAATTACAAATCCTGCAATTTTGCGGTACATGTATCCTTGTACTGAAACTATCTCACAGATCTTGTCTCTATTATTATCTGCTAGTGGTTGATAGAGTGTATAGGATATTGCTGCCCCGATACCAAGTTCCGCAAGATTTAAGAATTGAAGGAGATTGACGACAGTCGTGTTCAGCCCTAAAATTTCTGTTCCCAGATATTCAATGAAGATCTTACGGGATATAAAGCTGATTATTAGATTGATAAAATAATAAATCAATGCTATCCGAACGTTTTGTATGCTCCTTTGTGTTCTTGATTTAACCATCATTTTTTATATATCCCGCAAAAATCCAATATCACTTTATTCTCTTTCCTGGGTAACTCCTTGAACTCCTTATGAGCTACCAGGAAGACGATTATGTCGGCTTTTTCGTATGCCTCCTTGTAGTTGGTGAGTTTGAATATTTTGTGCTCACGAACATTCGGTTCCACCACGAGAATATCTGCATTGTTACGGCTTTGCATGACTTTTGTCGTGATATACTTGGCTGGTGATTCCCGCAGATCGTCGATATCGGGTTTGAAAGCCAGTCCCATCATGGCGACGACTGGCTTCCGGTTATGTTCCAGTTCGAACTTCAGCATGGCATTCTCTACTTTTTCGGCACACCAGAAAGCCTTGTAGTTATTGATCTCACGGGCTTTCGCTATCAATTGCGATTCATAGGGAAACTCAGCCGTAATGAAATAAGGATCGACGGCAATACAATGGCCTCCCACGCCGGAACCCGGTTGCAGGATATGAACCCTCGGGTGCTTGTTGGCCAGTTCGATCAGTTCCCAAACATTGATGCCGGCCTTGTCGCAAATGAGTGACAGTTCGTTGGCGAAAGCGATCTGTACATCACGGGAGGAGTTTTCGGTCAGTTTGCACATCTCCGCTGTTTTAGCATTTGTCTTGTGCAGGGTTCCTTTGACGAACCGGCTGTAAAACCCGATCGCTTTCTCCGTCGACTCAGGGTTGATCCCGCCGATGACCCGATCGTTATGGACCAGTTCATAAATGACATTTCCCGGTAATACACGTTCCGGACAATAAGCAATGTAGATTTTCCCTTTCAGCTCCGGACGGAGGGAGAAAATTAAATCAGTCATCTTGTCCGTTGTCCCTACCGGCGAAGTAGACTCGATGATGAACAGATCATTTTCCTTCAGCAGGGGGATAACCGAACGGGTTGCCGTTTCCACATAAGAAATATCCGGTTCGTGATTTCCTTTGAACGGGGTAGGGACAACGACCAGGTATACATCACAGGTTTCCGGCTTTACCGAAGCCTTCAGATGGCCGGACGTTACTACTTTCCGGCATAATTCCTGTAAACCGGGAAACCTGTGATATGGATTAAACCTTGATTGGTCATATCGACAACCTGCGGGTTAATGTCTACACCAATAACTTCTATGCCGTGTTCGGCAGCTATAATTGCTGTGGGGAGGCCAATGTAGCCAAGTCCCATAAAACATGCTTTCATAATTCAATTAAACCTTTTAAGTAATTTCTTTTCGTTAAATAAATTCTATATGCATTTAAGTTTGTCCAGACAGAGATTAAGAGCTGTCCATAGGATAATATCCGCTAAGAATAAAATATTTATATTGGCAAAAGGGGCGAGTATGATATTTAAGCCACTGAAAAATATAGAGATACCAAGTATATATAATAAAGCTCCATGCGGTTTGCATCCCATTTTCAGAAATTTGTGATGAATATGATTTTTATCAGGTGAGAACAACCCCTTATTGCTCCTGAACCGTATCAACATCACCCGTATCACATCGAACATCGGTACGATCAGGGTAGAGAAAGCAACCAGGATTGCACTGGTGGAGTAGGGTGTCACCTCCGGGTTATACACTGCATAACGAATGCAGAGGAAAGCCAGGATATACCCTAAAGTCAGGCTACCGGTATCGCCCATAAATATCTTTCTTCCATGTTCGACTTGCCCGAATACATTATAATAAAAGAAAGGGATCAACACTCCCAATGTAGAGAAAGCCAGCGTGGCATATGTCCACATCTGGTTATGCAGGAACAATACCCCTAATACCATCAGGGAGACACCGCTTAAACCGGAAGCCAACCCGTCGATTCCGTCGATCAAGTTGATCGCATTGCAAATAAAAACAATGACGAAGATAGTCAGCGGCATACCCAGCCATGCCGGCAGTTCATGCATACCGAATAATCCGTACAGGTTATTGAGCCATAGTCCGGATAGAGGTAATAGTGAAGCCGCCAGTATCTGTATGATAAATTTGGTGGAATAATGTAATCCGATCAGATCATCTTTAATGCCAGCCAGATACAGCAGGATCAATCCGCATGTGAGCAGGTAAAAATCGGGTGTGACATGTGAAATGATATTGGGAGGGATCGGCAGACCTTGCAGGTATCCCAGGTAAGAGATGGCTGAGATAAAAGCCAGCGTAAACAGAATAATAGGAGCGAAAGAGATTCCTCCCAACCGGGGGACAGCTCCTGTATGTATTTTTCTTTCATCCGGAATATCGAATAACCTTTTCGTCAAAGCCACGATAAGAATACGTGGAATAATCAGCATCGAAAAGACAATAGATATTACAAAGGCTATTAAAATCAAGAGGTATATCATGCGTTCTTTTAAGTTAAGTTATACGACAATGTTCGTCAGTCACATACTGTAACCGTCGAAAAATGTATTTGCATAAAAACATACCGGATTATTGCTGGTGGTAATTACTCTTGCACCTCAGCGGAGGTATGTGTTCTTTGTTTAGCTTGCTAAATAAACAAAAGACTCCCTGAATCGTTCACGATTTAGAAGCTGTTTACCTTATTTTAATCTTGAATATCAGTACTTTGGAATGCATAAAAAAGAAATAGCTAAGTGATTGATGCCATAATTTTCAGTTCTTCTCCGAAATGTGTTTTTCTGTAAATCGCAAGATAACTGCCGATTGGTAAAAAATATTAAATAAGTAATGAATAGAGAATAATTTGTTTTGGCTAATCAGGTCTGCCTTCTTGAATGATTAAATGAATTGTTTTATGACATGGCATGTTTTTTATGGGGGCTGATTTAATATTTGATTTATATACCGTATGTGACTGAAAGTCTGTATGCTATGATATATGAGGGTTCTGGAATTTTTTGTGTGAATATTGGAAAAAGTGGCTAATAAGGATTCTCTTTTATCACCTTTATCAAGTGGCTTTTTATGTTAATTTTAAGTGTTTATTTTTCATTATACCTTGTTGGACAAGGGGTGATGAATTTTTTGTATTTTGTTTGTTCGAAAATTAATACATACTTTTGCGGCGATTAAAAAGGATCATTTTTTAATCACGATCGTCGTTGCAGCTATGTGACTGACGAACTTTTTTGTGTAAAAAATAAACTAGTATTAATGTCCTATCTTTTGATAATCACCTTTCTGGTGATCTATTCCTTACTTCCTGATCTTGTTTATCCGCGGGTTTTGGTAATGGCTGGTCGAAAGCTGTTATTAGCTATACCTATGTCTTTCGGAAAATTCCAAAACTAACTTTAATTTATACTCTTCCAATGGAAATGAATAATCATTACGTAGGCTTGCAGCGCCTTTTCTCTCGTTTTACCAAAATGAGATATATCAATGGATGGATCATTTTCAGCTTTGACCTGATCATATCTTTAAGTGTTTCATTAATAGGTGTATTAGGGCTATTGTCCTTTCTAGGGGTTTCCTATACTCAGGAAGATATTTTAAAAGGAGGCTTTGCCTCTTTGGTCGGAAGTTTGATTGCTTTCTTTACTTTTAAGGTCTATCACGGTGTGATCCGTCATTCTACTTTACGTGGTTTATGGAGGATTTGGGGAGTAGCTATATTGAAATCGGTTGTTTTATGTATATTGCTTCTGGTTCTGAAAGCCTCGTTTACTCCGAAAGTCTATCTGGTCGGATTATTTATCGATTGTGTCCTTACAATGCTAATGCTGGTAACATTCCGTATTTTTATTATAAACATATATAATATGGCTTTGTTGCAGCTTGGGAAAAAGCGGAAACAAGTATTGGTTTATGGAACCGGTGATGAGAGTGTTATGATTGCTTCAACAGCAACAAGGCATATCTTTATGCAAGATTACAGCATTACCGGCTTTCTCACTTTCAATAAACAGAAAAGGAATTTTCGTATAGCAGAATTACCTGTTTATCAGATAGCTTCCCGCGAAGATCTTTTGCGGCTAGTAAACAGAAACTCTTTAGACGGTATACTTTTCCCAAATCTCAAAACTATACAACAAGAAAAAGATCGGTTGATCCGCTTTTGTGAACAGATCTCTTTGCATACTTTGGTCGTTCCTGAGATGGAAGAGGTCCATAACGGTGCGATAAGACGATCTATCCGTGATATAAAGATAGAAGACTTGTTAGGACGTGAAGAAATCCAGATCAACATGCAGGAGATCGCTTGCTTGCTTGAAAATAAAGTGATACTGGTTACAGGTGCAGCAGGTAGTATTGGTAGTGAGATTTGTCGACAGTTAGCGCATTTTCCTATTTGTAAGTTGATTTGTTTTGATTCGGCTGAAACACCAATGCATAATTTGCGTTTAGAGTTGGAAGATAAATTTCCTCACTTGAATTTTGTACCTGTGATAGGAGATGTTCGAAATGGAGACCGGTTGGATTATGTTTTTCGCAATTGGCATCCTCATATTGTGTTTCATGCAGCTGCTTATAAGCATGTACCGTTGATGGAGGAGAATCCTTGCGAAGCTGTACGGGTGAATGTTTATGGGACTCGGTTGGTTGCAGACGCAGCTGTAAAGTACGGTGTTGAAAAGTTTGTAATGATTAGTACGGATAAAGCAGTGAATCCGACTAATATTATGGGGTGTAGCAAGCGTTTGGCTGAAATTTATGTACAGAGTTTGAGTTTGGCTATTATAAAGGGTGAAGTACAAGGTTGCACAAAATTTATAACGACCCGTTTCGGCAATGTTTTGGGAAGTAATGGTTCTGTCATACCTCGTTTCCGTGAACAGATTAATAACGGAGGACCAGTAACGGTAACCCATCCGGAAATAATTCGTTATTTTATGACTATTCCCGAGGCATGTCGATTGGTTTTGGAAGCTGGTACGATGGGGAATGGAGGAGAGATCTTTGTATTTGATATGGGACAACCTGTGAAGATTGCTGATTTAGCTCGACGAATGATAGAACTTTCAGGTATGAAGGTTGGAAAGGATATTGAGATAGAGTATACGGGATTGCGTCCAGGAGAGAAATTGTATGAGGAGCTTTTGAGTCATAAGGAAAACACGAAGGAGACTCTCCATGAAAAAATTCGGATTGCTGATGTTAGAGAATATAACTATCAAGATGTTGTAGGTTGTATTGAAATATTGTCAAGACTATCCTTGAATGTAGAAATTGTAGACATGGTGAGAAAAATGAAAAGCTTTGTCCCTGAGTTTAAGAGTCAGAATTCAGAGTTTGAAAAGTTGGATTTATAGGCGTCAAATCTGAAAAATTTAAGTTCGGATGTGAATCTCACAACAGAACTGGTCAAGAATTCGGTAGAACAAAGTGCTTATCTGACGAAAGAGCTTAATTACCTCTACAAGTTTTGGAAAGAAGCGTTTGCCTTTACTAAGGATGGGGAATTACCAGATAGACAATAATCTTGCGAAAAGGGATATCTGAAAACTAGCTGGAAGTTTTCACAAATATATTTAACGGGTGTAGGGATTATTGTGCTTTTAGGTCTTTGAATATAGGATTAATCCTATCTCAGTATTAATAAGTCATTTATTATTTTACGTATCTCTGCTAGTGCACTGCTAGAGTCTCCTAAAATAGAGATATGTTTTAAATAGAGTACTAACTATTTTTCTAAAAATTGAGTAACTTTATGATGCAATCTGTATTAGTGACAGGTGCAGCCGGATTTATCGGTTCGAACTTGTGTGAACATTTGTTAGCCCATAATTATCGTGTAGTTTGTTTGGATAATTTTGCAACAGGGAAAATTGAAAATCTTCTTCCTCTGTTTGATAAATATCCAGCAACGTTAAAATTAATAGTTGGTGATATTCGTAATATAGAGGATTGTCGTAAGGCTGTGGAAGATGTAGATTATGTATTACATGAAGCTGCTTTGGGGTCTGTTCCTCGTTCTATTAAGGATCCAGCTACAACTAATGCCGTAAATATCAGCGGTTTTTTAAATATGCTCATTGCTGCTCGTGATGGCAAAGTAAAACGTTTTATATATGCAGCTAGTTCTTCTACTTATGGTGATAGTAAATCTTTACCTAAAGTAGAAGAAATAATAGGAAAACCTCTTTCTCCTTATGCTATTACTAAATATGTCAATGAATTATATGCAGATGTATTTGCTCGTACGTATGGCATGGAATGTATCGGCTTGCGTTATTTCAATGTGTTCGGTCGCCGACAAGATCCGTTTGGGGCTTATGCTGCGGTTATACCTCTGTTTGTAAAAAAATTGATGGCACACGAAAGTCCTGTTATTAATGGGGATGGTGAGTACAGTCGTGATTTTACTTATATTGACAATGTCATTCAGATGAATATGCTTGCCATGACTACATCTAATTCAGAAGCAGTGAATCAAGTATATAATACAGCCTATGGTGAGCGTACAACGTTGAATCAATTAGTGGAATATTTGAGAGAATGCTTGAGTAAATATGATTCTGAGATTGCAAAGGTTGAAATCTTTCATGGTCCGAATCGATTGGGGGATATCCCTCATTCATTAGCTTGCATTGACAAGGCCAAAACCCTACTTGGTTATAATCCTAAATTTAGTATGCGTGATGGCCTGAAAGAGGCTGTCAAATGGTATTGGGAGAATATCTGATATTTTTCATCTTCTTTTTTTTAATCATTTTTATCATATAAATACTGAAAATCTTATGGGTATAGTGAAAATAGCCGTAATCGGTCTTGGTTATGTAGGACTTCCTTTGGCTCGTTTATTCTCGACAAAATATAAAACAGTAGGTTTTGATATGAATCAGACTCGTGTAGATACTTTGATGGCAGGACATGATGCAACATTGGAAGTTTCAGATGAATTATTACAATCAGCAATAGCTAATGGTTTTAAATGTACGGCTGATATTGAGGATATTCGTGATTGTAATTTCTATGTAGTAGCAGTTCCCACGCCTGTGGATCAGAATCATAATCCTGATCTAACTCCGTTGTATAATGCAAGTACTACTGTGGGGAAAGTAATCTCTAAAGGTGATATTGTAGTATATGAGTCAACTGTATACCCGGGGGTGACTGAGGATGAATGTATTCCGGTAGTGGAGAAAGTTTCCGGTTTAAAATTTAATGTTGATTTCTTTGCTGGTTATAGTCCGGAACGTATTAATCCGGGTGATAAATTACATACAGTAGAGAAAATCAAAAAAGTAACATCTGGTTCTACTATTGAAATCGGAAAAAAAGTAAATGAGGTTTATGCTTCTGTAATAAGTGCCGGTACTCATTTGGCACCAACTATAAAAGTTGCTGAGGCAGCAAAAGTAATTGAAAATTCACAACGTGATATCAATATTGCTTTTGTGAATGAATTATCCAAGATCTTCACCCGTATGGGTATTGATACTCAAGATGTGCTGGAAGCAGCAAGCACAAAGTGGAACTTCCTGCCGTTTAAACCGGGGTTGGTAGGAGGGCATTGCATAGGTGTGGACCCTTATTATTTAGCTCAATGTGCGCAGGCTTATGGTTATAATCCGGAAATAATTCTTGCAGGCCGTCGGATGAATGACGGGATGGGCGAATACGTGGCTAATCAAGTCGTGAAACTGATGTTGAAGAAAGGAATTCAAGTATTGGACTCTAATCTTTTAATACTTGGTTTTACATTTAAAGAAAATTGTCCGGATGTTCGTAATACGAAGGTAATAGATATTTATAATGCATTGAAAGAATATAATGTGAATATTACGGTATATGATCCATGGGCTAATCCTAAAATGGTGAAGCATGAGTATAGTATTGAGGTTGTAAATGACTTGCCGAAAGAACTGTTTGATGCGATGGTATTGGCAGTGGCGCATAATGAGTTTTTGGATTTATCTGTAACTCAATTGGCAAAAGAAAGAAGTGTGATTTATGATGTAAAGGGTATGTTGAATAAGAAAGTAGTGGATGGTAGGCTATAATAACTATAACATAATGTAAGTATGAAGATAGCAATACATCATAATGTCGATTCTTTTTCTGAACGCTGGATTCAATATTGCCAAGAAAAAGAAGTTGACTATAAACTGGTAAATGCGTATGCAACAGACATATTGGCACAGTTGTATGATTGTGACGCTTTTATGTGGCATCATTATCATACAAACTATAAGGATGTCTTGTTTGCGAAACAATTATTGTACTCGCTGCAAATAGCGGGAAAGAAAGTTTTTCCGGATTTTTATACAGGATGGCATTTTGACGATAAGGTGGGTCAAAAGTATTTATTGGAAGCTATTGCTGCTCCGTTAGTCCCTTCTTATGTTTTTTATGATAAACAGTGTGCACTAAAATGGGTGAAAGAAACTGATTTCCCTAAAGTTTTTAAGTTGCGTGGGGGAGCAGGAGCAAGTAATGTAAAATTGGTTCATTCATCTTTTGAAGCACGAAAATTAGTAGAGAAAGCTTTTGGAAGAGGTTTTTCACAATATAATGGTTGGGGTGGATTGAAAGAACGTTATCGTCAATTTTATACAGGTAATACATCTGCATGGGATGTTGTGAAGGGATTTGTTCGTTTATTTGTTCCTACTCAATATGCTCAAATGCATGGTAGAGAAAAAGGTTATGTTTATTTTCAAGATTTTATACCTGAAAATGGATATGATATACGTGTTATTGTGATAGGGAATAAGGCTTTTGCTATTAAAAGACTTTGTCGGGAGAATGACTTTAGAGCTTCAGGTAGTGGGCACATCTTATATGCAAAAGAGGAAATAAATGAAGAATGTGTAAAAATTGCTTTTAGTGTAAATCGAAAAATCCATTCTCAATGTATTGCATACGATTTTGTTTTTGATGGAACAAAACCACTGATTGTTGAATTGAGTTATGGATTTTCAATGCTTGGATATGATTTATGTCCGGGGTATTGGACGGAAGACCTAGTGTGGCATGAAGGGGAGTTTGTTCCTCAGTATTGGATGGTAGAAAATCTGTTGAAAACGGATTGACAGAAGTTGGGTATTGATGATATGACAGTAACGATGGTGAGAAGTTTATATTTTGTACATCCTAAGGTACATAATGTTGAAAGTTTTTTGAATTATGTGCATATATGTGAATTACCACAAGGTTTATGCTTGGAATGGAATGACAGAAATCCGGAACTTCTGTTTGCTTCTGAGGTTATTTACAGTGACAAAAAAAGCAGTGAAACTTTCAGACGACTTTATTGCGAGGCGAAAGTTGTAGTGTATTACGGGGGAGAGGCATCTTTTACGGATTTTAATATATTTGATTATGGTGTAGGATTTGATCATACATTAAAAAATCAGAAGTATGCACAGATTTTGTCGCCGATAGATTTTTTTGATAATTTTTTCTATCCGGACCGGACAAATTTATCAGAAGAGGTCGCTCAGGAAAAATTAAGAAGTGGACTTAAGTTTTGTAATTTTTTGTATTCGAATCCGGTTGCTCATCCTTATCGGGATAACTTATTTTATAAGCTCTCTGAATACAAGAAAGTGGATGCATTAGGCCGGCATTTGAATAATACGGGTATCGGAGGTACGGGATTTGCCGGACATGCCAGAGAATCCGTTAATTTGAAAGAGAATTATAAATTTTCAATAGCGAGTGAAAATTGCGGATTTCAGGGTTATACGAGTGAAAAAATATTAACGAGTTTGCAGGCTCATACGGTTCCTATTTATTGGGGTGATCCGGATGTTGATTTGGTGGTAAATCCGAAATGTTTTATTAACTGCAATGATTTTGATACCTTGGATGAGGTTCTGCAAAAAGTAAAAGAGATAGATAATAACGATGATTTATGGTGTGAAATGGTATCTCAACCTTGGTTTACCGAAAAACAATTAGAGGAAAGAATCCAGAGAAATAAAAATTATCACAAATTTATGCTGTCACTCTTGTGTAAGTCTATTGATTCTTTGACTACAAGACCTAACGGAACATTCCAGTACGTTTACAGGGCCTGGTTTTTGAATGCTTCTGTGAGAAACGATATACTATACAGACTGAAACGCAAAATGAATTTCAGGAGATTAAGGAATTTTAGTTTGAGCCAAAATAGGAAAAATTAATTTTTTATTTTGTGACAGATAAGAATCTTATCAGCAAGGAACAAAGTGTTAATATTAAGGGAATTCCTTACAAGGAAAAATAATTTTATCCTTTTACAAAGATTAGTTTTAATGGTTATGATATCAGATGCTAAACGAATAGCTGTAAATACGGTAATGTCATATATAGTTTCATTAGTGTCTTTGGGATTAGTATTATTTAGCAGCCGATGGGCCTTGGCAGAATTAGGAGAAGTGGATTTTGGCCTGTATAGTCTGATCGGTTCTGTTTTAACCATAGTGGTGTTTCTGAATGCTATTTTGTCGCGAGGAGATGCACGTTTTTTTGCGATAGAGCTCGGGCAGGAAGATGAAGATAAATTGAGTCGGGTTTTTATCCATATCGTGATGCCTGTAATTGTTTTTGTGTTGTTTTTCTTTGTGGTGGAATATCTGATTATTCATTATTTTGTTATACCTCCCGACCGCATTACCACAACACAATGGGTATTCAGAATAACCTTACTGGCCTCCTTCGTTTCTATGATAGCGGTGCCGTATTCTACCTTACTGATTGCGAATCAGCAAATCATACTTTATTCGCTGATTTTGTTGTTGCAGACATTTAATATTTTTCTCGGTTCTTATTTGCTGAGGTATTATGACGGGGACAAACTGTTGTTGTTTACCTTAATAGTAGCATTAGCTCATATTTTATCCAATATCATTCAGATTGTTGTTTCTCGGTGTAAATACAGATATTCGGAGATACATTTAAAATATTTTTTCGAAAAGACATATACGAAAGCGTTGATAAAGTTTTCCTTCTGGAATATGGTCGGCGATTTCGGGCATTTGGTGCGGACGCAAGGAGTTTCTATTATAGTGAATTTACTTTATGGTCCGACCGCGAATGCAGCCTTAGGGATTGCCAATCAAGTCTCCATGCAGACGAGTCAACTTACAAATACTTTATCAAGTGCTTCTTCACCGGAGGTTTATAAAAGGGTGGGGCAAAACCGTATGACTGATGCCAATCGGTTGGCTTATTATACTACGCGGATCGGTATTGCTTTGATGCTGATGTTTTCAGTGCCGGTGATGTTTAATATTGATTATATTTTGCAATTATGGCTGGAAAATGTTCCGGAAGGTACGAATATACTTTGCGTATGCTTTATTATTATGTTTTTGGTAGAAAAAACAGTAATAGGTCATTATGTAATGCTTGTTGCTATCAATAAGATATCGGTTGTTCAAACCTTTATTTTCTTATCTTATTCTATGTCCGTCGTTTTGCCTTTTTGGGGTTTTGATCATTTCGGTTTATTGGGGATAGGATTGTCATGTATTCTGTCCATGCTGCTCTCAAGAGGTGTGATCCTTTATTATGTGAGAAAATACTTATTCATCTCTTTGGGGGACTATGTGAAGATTATCATTATACCTTATGGTATTAGTTTGCTGCTTATATGCTGTGGTTATTATGCATATTCTTTTGTAAATGTTTGTAATATATTTGACTTGATAGGTATGTGTATTTTTCTGCTGTTGTTTGCAGGTATGGTATCGTATAGGATAATTTTTTCCAGGAGTGACCGTGAACGGGTATTTAATTCAATTCAACGAAGACTTTTTGCCCGTCGTCGTTTGTAAAGGATCGTAATTTATATTGATTTATGTTGTATGACGAGAGGTTCCAGAAATAAGATCATTCTTATTCTTTTGTATATTGTCTATCCGTTTGTTGCTTTTGTTAGTGCAGTGTGCTTTTTGAGTAAGGGGCAGGAAAAAGTTCTTTCTTTTATTATTATTATTTCTTTTTTCGGTTTATTGGGGTATAGCCTTTTGCCTGTTGACACCATGGATATAACAAGGCATTACGTTTTCTTTGAAAGCTTGAAGGAGGTTTTTTCTTTTTCTGATTTCCTTCTTTATGAAGGGATGTCTGAAAAACCTGATTTCTTTTTGGATATAATTTATTGGCTTTTAGGTAAATGTGTTGGTACTCATCAAATTGTCGGTTTTATAGGAGCTGCTTCTTATTTTGGATTGAGTCTTGGTGTTATATGTCATTGGTGTCGTTTTACCAACGTAGAATCTTCAACATTTTTTATTTTACTTTTTTTTATGTTTCTGGCATTAATGCCTATATATGAATTTTCCGGTATGCGACAGGGAAATGCGAATATGCTTTTTTTGTTTTTAATTACCATGCCTAACAAAGAAAAAGTAAAAATGAAACAGATATTACTACTACTTTTTCCCTGTTTAATCCATTCACATTTGGAAAGTTGTGGTTGTTATCTGAGCCGAAGAAAGATTTTTATATTGGTGTCTTGTTTAATTATCAGTTTTTTCTTTTTCTTGCCTTTAATGAAATGGTTTCAAAATCAATGCTTGTCAATGGGAACTATAGGAATCGGTATAGCCATGAAAATCGAAGATTATCTGTTTTCTGGTGAGATGGAAGCGAAATTGTATTCGGGTTCCGTTATTCGGTTTGGAATTACACTATTTTTATTATTTATATTCCCGGCTTTATTATACATGGCAGACAGACTTCGTAATTCATATTCTCCTGTTATGTTGCGTTTTCATTATTTTTCTTTGCTCTTTTTCTCTTATACCATATTCACTTCGTCTTCTTATATCTTGTCGCGGAATCTTATGCTTTTTAAGTTTATAGCAGTGATGTATGTTATACATCTGTTATTTTCCTTGTCGTTGAAACGGCAGCTTAAACGTTTGTTGTATTGTTTGAGTCTGATAATTTGTATATCGGGAGTATGCTCTTGTTATTTGGGGAGGGAATACCGTACTGTAAATCTGACATTGTTTTGTCCGAATTTGTTTTATATTATGAATGTAGAAACTCAACCGGAAGGTTATCCTGTATAATATTATATGTCTAAGCGTTTATTTCTTGTTACAAGTTTGGATCAGGGTGGGATTGAAACTTATTTATTGCGTTTTTTATCCTATGTGATAAGGAAGCCTGTAATATAGTGATGTGTAAATCGGGGAAATATGGCGAATTGTACGAAAAATATGCTGCGGTTGCTGATGGGCTATCCTTGAAATATTTAGGATATGTCAATGTGTGGGCATATTGGTGTTTTTTTCTCTATTTACGCCGTTCTGATTTTTCGGTTGTTGCGTTTGGAGTAGATAAAAAGCGAAGGCAAGTTCCTCAATTTATATTGCGTTTACAGCTTCTTCTTATATATTATCAAGGAATATCATGTTTTTTAAGATGTTTGGTATATTATATTTACTTACGCCTTATTTTCGTGTTGTTTGGGGAAATATACGCAACGGTTAGTTTCCGTTTTGTGCTTGTTGGTGGCTTTATCTGGTCCATTGTCTATGTGGTTAGGCTTGGAATATAAAGTCTTAAATCCAAAAGTTTTTTATTCT
>OHNO01000895.1_pt1 | contig 14395 bp, 14 predicted proteins | sample 1569521 | NCBI WGS metagenome assembly OHNO01 (sample SAMEA3879604, study PRJEB24766) | human gut metagenome | biome: human-associated habitat; feature: feces | place: USA | collected 1985/1987
AACCAGATGGATATCATTATCGTATGCAGCTTCTTTATCGGTTTTCTGAAAGGTTTCGCCATGCTGGAGATCATCCTGATGATACGTCCGCTTTTCAGTCCGCAGAATGTGCGCAGCGAATTTTATGCTTACTTCTACCCGATCGTGTTCTCGGCAGGCCAGGTCTCGATGGCGGTCACGGCACAGTTGGCCTATTACTACCAATGGCAGTATATGTATTACTTCGTTATCCTGCTCTTGCTGGTTGCCATCTCTTTTATCCTGATGTTCTTCCGGTATGCCAGGCGTCCTGTCTATTTTCCTTTTAAAGAGATAGATTGGAAAAGTATCCTGCTCATGGCCTCCATCCTGCTTTTCACCATCTGGTCGGCCACCTACGGGAAGACACTCGACTGGTTTTCGTCCGCTAAAATCACGGTGTATGTGCTGTCGCTGCCGGTATTGGTCTGGTTATTCCAGTTCCGGCAGAAGACGCGGAAAAATCCGTATCTGAAACTGGAAGTGCTGAACAGCAGCAAGGCGTTGATCGGCTATTTCTTCATGATGTTGGTGATGTTCTTTTCTTCCACCAGTTCGCTGGTGACCAGTTATATGAATAATATCATACGGGTAGACAGCGTACATGCCAACTTTCTGAATCTCTGGATGCTGCCGGGGTTTATCTGCGGGGCGGTGATCTGTTTCTGGTGGTTCCGCTGGCAACGGTGGCGTTTCAGGATACTGATATCCGGAGGGATGCTGTGTTATGTGATCTATCTGGCTATCCTCTATTTCGGGATCACACCGGACGGGAGGTACGAAATGTTGTATCTTCCGATGTTTCTCCGGGGAATGGGAATGATGATCTTGTTTATCGCTTTCGGTGTGTATGCGGTGGAAGATATGAATCCGAAGCTGATGATATATAATGCCTTTTTCCTGATCACCTGCCGTTCGGTGATAGCTCCTGCCCTGTCGTCGGCCTTCTTCAATAATATGCTTTACCGTCTGCAATTGCGGGATATGGCGATCCTCTCGGAGAATATGCGCCTCGATAACCCGCTGGCGGCACAGCAATACAACCAGTCACTCAATAATGCACTGGCACAGGGACATAGCATGACGGATGCCGTGCAACTGGCTACAAACAGCCTTTACACCACACTGCAATCGCAAAGCTTGTTGCTTGCCTTGAAAACGATTATCGGCTACGTGCTCATCTTTGCGATTGTGGTGATGGTTATCTCCCGCTTTACGCCTTTCCACAAGACTTTGAAAGTCGAGATTGTGAAGACTGGGGAAGATATGGTCTGATTAAATATAGTATTCCGCTGCATCGACTATCCCTGCGCGCAGAGCATATTTGGTTGCCTCGTGCACATTATTTACTTCCAGTTTGCGGAAAATATTTTTGCGATGGGTGGTGATGGTGTGGATGCTGGAGAAACGCTCGGAGGCAATTTCTTTGGTCGTCTTGCCTAAAGCGATGGATTTCAGTATTTCTTTTTCTGTCGAGGTCAGTACGGGGTGCTCTTTGGGTTCACGGACTATTTTCTTTTCTGAAAGCAGGTTATGAATCCGTTGACAGATAAAACGTTCGGAATGTAAAGCCGATTGCAGGGCCGCACGTATTTCTGCTGACGGGGCATCCTTCAAGACGATGCTGAAAGCCTCGCTGCTGAAGAGGATGCGACGGATAAAATTTTCGCTCAGTTCATCGCTGAAAAGTATCCAGGAGACCTGTTTGAAACGCTCCTGCAAGATCAGAAGTTCGTCGGCACTCGTCAAATCGAAAAGCGTGTAGTCGAGGATCACGACAGCCTGCGGATGCTGTTGAAGGAGTTGAAGCAGCTCGTGTTTGTCGGCAGCCTCGGTCACAAGGCTAAGATCCGGCATCCTGTCGCTCAGGTAAAGGATGCCGGCTTTGGTGATATCCTGGTTATCGGCTATGATAAGCGTCCGCATCAGCGTATGGCTAAAGCCTGTTTAATGTCGTTATACAAATCGTCGACCGGTTCGAGTCCGACCGACAGGCGGATTGTTTGCTGGCTGATATCCATTTCCTGCCGTTGCATTTCGGTGAAACTGCCATAGATGGTGCTTGCCGGATGGATAGCCAATGTCTTGTTGTCGAACAGGTTCGTGGCACGGCGGATCAGTTGCAGGCGGTTCCTCAAGGGAAGGCAGGTCGAATGTCAGCATGGCTCCCGGATATTTTCCGAACTGGACAGTGCTCAGTTTATAATAAGGATTATCTTTCAGGCCGGTGTAATTGACCGACACAATACCTTCCAGCGTTTGCAGCCGGCCGGCTAGTTCCAGGCAAGTTGCTCCCTGCCGTTCGAAACGGAGAGGCATGGTTTCCAGTCCCAGCGTCTGCATGTAGGCAACCTGCGGCGTCATATAAGCGCCCAGGTTCCGGTGTATCTCCTTCCGGAGGCGGGCGGTGAAAGCGCGTTCGCCAAACTGTTCATACCAATGTTTCAGTGTGATAAAATGGCTCCAGTCGAAGGTCCCGTTATCAAGTATCAGACCTCCTATGCTTGTTGCCCCGCCGGAGATATATTTGGTGCTGGATACGATCTCGATATCTATACCAAAATCTTTTCCGTGGAAGACAGAGAAAGGAACGATCGTCGTGTCGGCGATCAAAGGTACTCCCGCCTCCTTTGCGATAGAAGATAACATCTTCAGGTCGGCCACTTCCAGCTGCGGATTGGTAATCACTTCGAGAAAGATCGCACAGGTGTTGCAGTCGATATGGGCGCGGACCTCGTCGGGATCGGTCAGGTTACAGAAACGTGCCTCGATATCAAAGGTGGCCAGCGTCGTCTTCATCAATGACCAGGTATTGCCGAACAGATGCGGGGAAGTGACGATATTGGCTTTTGCACGCCCGATCGTCATCAACGTATTGCAAATAGCAGCCATACCGGAATTGAGGGCGGTGACACTCATGGCTCCGGTAACGGACAGCACACGATCTTCAAAATATTGTACGGTCGGATTCGTAATCCTCGAATAAGCATGGTCGGACGTACGGCCACAGAAAGCGGCTTCCATCGCTTCCGCCGATTCGAACTCGTAAGCAGCAGTGTTATAGACCGGCATTGCCAATGAGCCATAGGCGTCCGGCTTCTCGTAAGGCGTATGAAGCAAACGGGCTTCAAAACTATTTTCTTCCATTCTGTATTTTCCTCGTGTAATTTTCTTTTTGCCGCTACAAATGTAGGATTCATTTAGATGTAAAATAGAATTATCCGGTAAAAATTAGTACATCCAACTGTTAAATTGTATCTTTGGATTCCTATTTAAACGATCTAAAAGAGCTGTTATATGAAGATAATAACATACAATGTAAACGGCCTCCGCGCCGCTGTGGGAAAAGGCTTTCCGGAATGGTTAAAACAAGAGCAGCCCGATGTACTCTGCCTGCAGGAAACTAAACTTCAGCCGGATCAATTCCCGGCAGAGGCCTTTGCGGATTCAGGTTATAAACCTTACCTGTTCAGTGCCCAGAAGAAAGGTTATAGCGGGGTAGCTATCCTCACCCGTCAGGAACCCGATCATGTGGAAATAGGAATGGGCATAGAAAAATATGATAACGAAGGCCGTTTTATCCGTGCGGATTATGGTGACCTGTCAATTGTCAGTGTCTACCATCCTTCCGGAACCAGTGGTGATGAACGCCAGGCCTTTAAAATGGAGTGGCTGGAAGATTTCCAGAAGTATGTAGTGGAATTACAGAAAACACGTAAGAATCTGATTCTTTGCGGCGACTATAATATCTGTCATGAACCGATAGACATTCATGATCCGGTACGCAATGCGACCAACAGCGGTTTCCTTCCCGAAGAGCGCGAATGGATGACACGGTTTCTGGATGCGGGATTTATCGACACATTCCGCCATCTCAATCCAGAACCTCATCAATACACCTGGTGGAGTTTCCGGGCGAATGCGCGGAACAACAATAAAGGCTGGCGTATCGATTACTGCATGGTCAGCGAACCGGTAAAACCGCTGCTGAAATCGGCTTATATTCTGAATGATGCCGTGCATTCAGATCATTGCCCGGCGGTATTGGAGATTGAATAAAAGACAGAAAGTATATATGAAAGGGGAGAATATATCTCCCCTCTTCTCTTTATTCACGCCAATACTCCGGCTTGTCCAGTGCATCAGCGCATCTTACCTTTCCTTTAGGAATACTTCCTGCTTCCGAAGTAAGGGATTGATACATCCAACAATCAGCATAGATATCTTCAATCGGATAAGGAGGCGGATAACCGGCTTCTTCTGCATTCCCTTTAAAACCATGGCGGGGATAATACTCTTTATGCCCCAGCACAAAAACCATCTCCACTCCCATCTCCTTCAATATCCGATGGCCTTCCCGGATCAGCAAACCTCCGAGACCTTGTTTCTGATACTCCGGCTTTACGGCCAAAGGAGCCAGGATATAAACAGAAGGTGAAGGATTGCTCCCCTCCAGTGAGGCCTTTGTAAAAAGGATATGGCCTATAGCCTCCCCCTGATAACAGGCAAGCAATGAGACATAAGGTTCTGCTGTCTGATCTGCCAAAAGGTCTTCCACCAGTACGGCCTCGTCATCTTCACCGAAAGCGAGTCGTTCAACGTTCATTACATCGTTAAAATCGTCAGAAGTAGCCCTCCTGACTTGCACGTCGTTTAAATTCATGACTATGATATATTAAATGGTTACTATGCACCCTTATGGGAACAGTTTTTATCTATAAAAGGATATAATAATAAGGCCCGGATGAAGATGTATATCCGGAGTATTGAAGTGGCCAGCCTATAAAGAGTTATAGGCTGTTATTAAGCACTTATAGATGTAGAAAGTAGTGTTTTCAAAAAACTGTTTTTATAATTCGGGAGCAAATATAGCAAAATAATCCGGTTAGTAACCACTCAGTGCCGGAAGAAGTATCTTTTCCATGATCTTATATCCGTCCAAAGTAGGGTGCACGCCGTCTTTGGAATATTTCTCCGGCAAACCTCCCCGCTCATCCGCCAATTGAGAATGATAATCTATATAAGTAAAGCCGTTACGGTCTGCATAAGCCTTAATCATTTTATTCAGTTCGATAATTTTATCGGCAGGTTCCAATCCTTTACGCCAGCCGAAATCATAGGCGGGCAAGACAGAACAAAGAATTACATCGATATGGTTTGCTTTTGCCAATTCGGTCATAGATATGATATTTCCCAGTATATTTTCCTGAGAGATATATCCGTTGTTTTGGGCAATATCATTGGTCCCGGCCAGGATTACAACAGCCTTCGGTTTGAGGTTGATTACATCTGCACGAAACCGCACCAGCATTTGCGCCGTCGTTTGTCCGCTGATACCTCTGCCGATAAAGCCATTGTTCTTAAAGAAAAGCGAATCGTTATTCCACCAGCCTTCCGTAATCGAATTTCCCATGAATACCACTTTAGATGGGAGTTCTACCGTTTTATTAAGTTCGGCATACCGGCCAAAATTGGCCCAATCTTTCTCCTGGCCTAAAAGAGAGGAGGCAGCCAATGCACACACAACCAGCATCAGCCATTTCTTAAAGTTCTTCATAACATGATTTTATTAAGTTACATGAGATACAAAAATAATTCTTTTATCCTTATCTTTGCCCTAAATCTAAATTAAAAACACATCATATTCTTATGAAAAACTATTTCAAAAGAAATTGTTTCTTTATTCTATTCGTCTTTTTGATGTTTCAGAGTCATTCTACTCTGTGGGCAATGGATGGTGCCGGAATGGCATTTAAGGTTAGTCTGTCGGGAAAGATTTATCATAAGTTTTCTTTTTTACTGGAAGAGGATATCCGTCCGAAATCAAACTTCAAACAGGCGGAGTGGTTTCTGACAACAGGAGAAATCAACTATACATTCAACCGGTATCTGAAAGCCGGAGTAGCCTATATGTTACTGAATCAGTACAAGGCTTCCGAAGAGTTACGGAACAGATATTATGTGTATGCTTCGGGAAAATATCCTGTTGGCAACTTTGTCCTGTCTCTTCGCGAACGATTCCAGAGTACTTATAAAACAGGCGCCGAACATCCCAAGAATTATCTCCGGACAATGCTCACCCTCTCCTACAAGATCAGTAAAACGGATTTCTCCCCTTTTGCTTATGCCGAAATATTTAATGACACAGGCTATCAGGGTAATATGCACACAGACAGGATTCGCCTCTCAGCCGGAAGCGATTATAAGATAAACAAACAAAACGCATTGCAGTTATATTACCGTTACCATATATTCAACGTATATGATCCGGTCAATTATAAACATGCAATAGGGCTGACCTATTCACACAGGTTCTAAAAAAATAACTATCTTTGCAGCCGGAATTTAATTTATAGACATGATACGGAAAGTTTTTGCTTTCCCGAGTGCTTGATAAACCTCGTAAAAAACAAGAATTATGCAGAAGACAACTGTAACAATCCCATTTATGCTGCTTGGCATCCTGTTCAATATATGCCTGGTAGCGTCCAATCTTTTAGAGACGAAAGTCGTACAGGTATTTGGTATTACTGCTACAGCCGGACTGATCGTATTCCCTATTTCCTATATTATCAATGATTGTATTGCCGAAGTATGGGGATTTAAGAAAGCGCGTTTGATTATCTGGAGCGGATTTGCTTCTAACTTCCTCGTTATCGGATTTGCACAACTGGCAGTCATGTTGCCTGCTGCCCCGTTTTGGGAAGGGGAAGAAGGTTTTAACTTCGTCTTTGGAATGGCTCCGCGCATTGCGATTGCAAGTCTGATCGCTTTTCTGGTCGGCTCGTTCCTGAATGCGTATGTGATGAGTAAGATGAAGATTGCTTCCAAAGGGAAAAACTTTTCTTTACGTGCGATCGCTTCGACATTAGTGGGTGAGAGTGCCGATTCGATGATTTTCTTTCCAATCGCTTTTGCCGGATTGATTCCCTGCAAAGAATTATTAATCATGATCGGGACACAGGCGGTTCTGAAATCCCTCTATGAAGTGATCATTCTTCCAGTAACGATCCGCGTAGTAAAATACATAAAGAAGGTGGAGGGTAGCGATGTCTATGATATCGGAACTTCTTATAATGTTTTGAAGGTAAAGGATATTTAATTACCTGGCTGGTTTCATTATCTCATCGGCATGGGATGCCGATGTCAGTCGACCAGGATAGTAACCTCAGCATCATAGCCATATAATGCTAGCCACTTCGCTTATTTAAACAAATGCGACCAGTCTTCCCGCGGCTGGGGAGTATAGGTACGAATACCAAGCGCCTCCGCCGTACGACAGTTAGGTACGGCATCATCCAGGAATAAGGTTTCTTCCGGATTGATACCGGCATCTTTCAAGACATATTCAAATATATCGGCATTGGGCTTGACCATGTTCAACTCATAGGAAAGGTATATCTTTCCGAAAAAGTCTTCGGCATGATGTCCTTTATAGGCAAAGCTATTCTTCTCGGCCCATTGCCAGTGGATCTCATTCGTATTACTGAGAAGCATCGTATTGTACCTGGAACGAAGGTCCATCAATAAATCGAGTTTGTAGGCGGGTATATCATCGAGCATGGCAATCCAGGCAGCATCAATCTGTTCATCGGTCAGGCGCTGCTGGGTAAGGTGACGGATACCGTCCCTGAACTCGGCAGAGGTGATAGTTCCCATCTCTATCTGCATAAACAGGTCTTTACTGTTCAGGATGCAGTCGCGGACATCGGGCACACCAAAACTTTCAAAGGCCTCCACACAGCGGTTGCGGGTCAGATTAATGATCACTCCGCCAAAGTCTATAATCAGATTCTTTATTCCTTCCATACTCATCAATAATAATTACCAGCGTCTGCGACGTCTGCGGTGACGCTGTTTTTGTTTATAATCACGTATTCTGCGGTAGACTACCCAGACAAATAACAAACCGAACACAGCAAAGATCAACAGGACAATACCGGTATTCAGGTTATCGCCTTTCACACGGCTCCACATTTCCAGCACAAGCTCCGTCTCATCGCCAAAGTCACGGATCATAGCACAACGTTCCACCACTTTATGATCGGGATATTGTACCGGATTGATCCGGATACTGTCGTTTCCGGGACCAAAGAAATAGCTGAGATCAGAAAACTCCTCGATTGTCGTATCTATTTTTGCCTCCAGTATCTCCGGTGTGGCAACGGCACTTACATAACCATTGGCATCCATATTGCGCAAGGCAATGTCCGGACGACAAAGATAATCCAAAAAATAACTGGCAGCCTTCACATTGCGGGCATATTTGGGGATTGCCCAGCCATCATACCAGATATTACTACCTTCGAGCGGCACTTCATAACCCAGCTCCACTCCTACGGCATCGGCTTCTTCCATTGCCCAGACGGCATCTCCGCTCCAGGTAAGGTTCAGCCAGGCCTTGTTTTTGGTCATCATTTCCTTACCGAAGTCGGCTTCCCATCCGGCAATATTGGGTTTCATGCGTTTCAGGTAATCCTCAGCAATAGCGATTGCTTCAGGGGAATTGTCGTTCATCAATTGTTCTACCGTAACGGTTCCGTCGGCAAGTTCCTTGGCATAAGCATAAATGATAGCAGTACCATAGGCATCGCGATAACTGTCTTTCATCAGGATCTTGTTCTTATACTTGGGATTCCACAGGCAATCCCAAGTCATCACTTCATCCTTTGAAACAAATTTCTTATTATAGAGCAAACCTGCCGTGCCCCACATATAAGGGACAACGTAGTCGGTCGTTTTCATTCCCGGCTGGCTCAGTTTATTGAGTTGTTCCTGGATATACGGAGAAATGTTATTCAGGTAATCGGGCGTTTTTCCAAAGTTACGGTCAATGGGAAGCAATAGCTTTTTCTTCAGCATACGTTCGATGATATATTCCGAAGGACATATCAGGTCGAAATCTTCGTGACCGCGCTCCACCTTGGTCAACATGATCTCGTTAATGTCGAATACCTGGTAAATGATACGAATATCCTCTCCCGTCTGCTCCTTATACCAGACCGGAAATTCATCCAGAATATCTTCATCGATATAATCCGCCCAGTTATAAATTTTCAATATCTTACTGCGCTCTTTTTCCGTACGTGCACAGGACGAAAAAACGCCCAGGCAAGCGACAAGTACGCATATTATTTTAATTAGTCTGTTCATACCCTACTCCTGTTTGACATTATTTAGCGGCTTTATCAGCTCTCTTATTTATCACAATCAGCAACACCAGTACAGTGACAAAGATGATTGTGGACAACGGACGCAGTTCAGGAGTAAGTCCTCCCTTTCGGGCATCCGCATAGATAAAGGTTGAAAGTGTCTCCAGTCCTTCGTTACCGATAGTAAAGATCGTGACGGCGAAGTCGTCGATCGAAAGCGTGAAAGCCAGGATAAAACCACTGATCATTCCAGGCCATATCTCCGGCATAATCACTTTGCGCAGTGCCTGAAACGGGGTTGCACCCAGATCAAGCGCAGCTTCATACACATTCTGGTTCATCTTTTTCAGACGGGGCATCACACTCAGTACCACATAAGGAGTACAGAATGAAATATGCGCCAGTACGACTGTTGTAAAGCCCTGCGAAATACCGAAACTGACAAACAACAGGAACAGGGAAACCCCGGTTATGATATCTGCATTCATCATCGGTATGGCATTTCCGAAGTTCATGATTCTACGCGAACGGCTTCTCAGGTTGAATATACCGATAGCAGCAATACTTCCCAGGATTTTCGAGATAGATGCAGCCAGCATGGCAATGGCAAATGTATTCCACAAAGCACCTACCAGCGAACGCTGCACGCCTCCGGTAAACAAGGAAGTATACAATTTTGTTGAAAATCCCGTCCAGTTACCCAGCACCTTCGCTTCGGTAAATGAAAAGATCATAATGATCAGGATCGGAGAATAAAGCAGGATAAGAAGCAACCACAGATAGGCCTTCGCCATTATTTTCGTCATCATATCACACCTCCTCCTTCATTTGAGGCATTGTCTTCCTCGTTGGTAAACAGGATCGTGACACCGATCAGCAGCAACATGATAAGAGACAGGGCGGCGCCATAGTTCCACATCCCGTTATTGATATTCTCTTGTACGGTCGTACCGAACAGTTTGATATTGTTCATTGTCAGCAACTCGGCAATGGCGAACGTCGAAACGGTCGGCATAAAGACCATCACGATACCGCTCATCACACCGGGCATCGACAAAGGAAAAATTGTCTTCATAAATACCTGGAAAGGATTGGCTCCCAAATCCTGTGCGGCTTCGATCAGGCTGCGGTCCATCTTCTGCAAGGTGTTATAGATCGGATAGATCATAAAAGGCAGGAAGTTGTATACCATACCCAGTACAATAGCTGCCGGAGTATTGATAATGGAGATACCGGGCAGATGGAAAAAGGAAAGGATTCCGTTGATTACGCCGTTTTTCTCCAGAAGCGTCTGCCATGCAAGGGTTCTCAGCAGAAAATTCATCCACATGGGGAGGATAAAAATAAATACGATAAAGCTGCCGGCCTTATTTCCCCGTCCTCTTAAAATCATAGCCAGAGGATATGCAAGAAAAAGGCAAAGCAGAGTGCTGATCAGGGATAAACCCAGAGACAGCACCAGAGCCTTCATATGATCCGGTTCTGCGATTGACAGGATATTTTCCAATGTAAAAGCTCCGTCACGTCCCGTCAGTCCATACCAGAGAATCATGAGCAGAGGAATAATAGTAAAACCGGTCATCCAGACCAGATAGGGGCCGGAGAGAAGGGATTTCCCCAGATCGAGATATTTCTTTTCCTTATTCATCGACTCCCAGCGCCTCCTCATCCTCAGACGCAGGCTTGTTCATGATCTGGATATCAAAGGGATCTACATGGATTCCCACCTGCTTTCCAACGGGGAACATATCAGTGGAGTGAACCAGCCACTCAAAGCCGTCCGGGGTAGTAACTTCCATCTCATAGTGAACACCCTTGAAGATCAGATGGGTCACTGTGCCGACAAGCGTGCCCTTTTCCGGTTCTACAAGGTCGATATCTTCAGGACGGATCACGACATCCACTGGCTTATTTGTGCCAAAGCCCTTATCCACACAGGCAAATCTTGCTCCGAAGATCTCAACCAGCTCGTCCTGAAGCATGATGCCGTGGACGATGTTGCTTTCGCCGATAAAGTCGGCTACAAAGGCATTTTCCGGCTCATTGTAGATCTGCTCCGGAGATCCCATCTGCTGGATATAGCCCTGGTTCATAACAACAATGGTGTCTGACATGGTAAGAGCCTCTTCCTGATCGTGGGTTACATAGATAAAAGTGATGCCAAGCTCATTTTTCAGGCGGATCAGCTCATACTGCATATCCTGGCGCAGCTTTAAATCCAGAGCGCCCAGAGGCTCGTCAAGGAGCAGCACTCTCGGTTCGTTTACAATGGCTCTTGCAATGGCAATACGCTGCTGCTGACCGCCGGAGAGAGAGGTTACATCGCGCTTTTCGTAGCCGGAGAGATTGACCAGCTTTAATGCGTAGCGGATTTTGTCATCAATATAGCTTTTGGGCTTGTTTTTTATTTTCAGGCCAAAGGCAATATTGTCTGCAATGCTCATATGAGGAAACAGGGCATATTTCTGAAAAACCGTATTTAACTGCCGCTTGTTGGGCGGAAGCTTTGTGATATCCTGACCATCAAAGAGAACCCTTCCGGTATCGGGACTGGTAAAGCCTCCCAGGATACGCAGAGTAGTGGTCTTTCCGCAGCCGCTGGGACCAAGTAAGGTGACGAAGCTGTTTTCCCTGATGGAGAGATTCAGATCATCCAGGATCAGCTCGCCGTCAAAGCTTTTTGAGATGTGCTGTAAATCAATCAATGGCTGGCTCATTTGTCTTTTCTCCTTTATAAAGTGAAGTGGGTCATAACATTGTCTTTTTTACAACGGAGGCCGTATTAAAAACTGGGAGGTGAACTTACCCAGATGAGCATGGCGCCGTTTTTGCTTGAAAGATAGTGTTTTTTATCTGCTGTGTAATAGAAGGATTCTCCCTTTTTGGCATGGTATGTCTTTTTTCCCAGATGGATGGAAACAGAACCCTTCAGAATATAGCCAAATTCTTCTCCCTCATGAGGTGTATCCGGGTAGGTAGAACCGCCGGCTTTGAGCGTTAAGAGAATGGGTTCCATGGTGTTTTTCTGAGCATTGGGAATGATCCATTTGATTTCATTGTTGTATTCAGGATCTACTTTTTCAAAGTAGTCCTGAGTGCCGAATACGATCTGTTCCTCAGGCTCTTCCGTAAAAAACTCCCCGATGGTAGTTCCCAGACACTGGAGAATATCCATCAGAGTAGCGATAGAGGGGGAGGTCAGATTGCGTTCCAGCTGAGAGATAAACCCCTTGGAAAGCTCCGAGCGGTCGGCCAGCTCCTCCTGAGTCAGTCCCTTTAAGACACGAAGCTCCTTCAGTCTGTTTCCGATATCCATACAATTCCTCCCTGCACGGCTGCAAAATATACAAAAAGTTTAGCAATACTAACCCAATATATAAATAATCAAAAAGTTTAGTAATAATAAACAAGGCGAATTTCATTATACATGAAATAAATCAGGTGTCAATACCTTTTCTGAAAGTTAGCGGTTAACAAATAATAAAAATTATGATATGATAGGTTTTAACAAAATCGGACTTATTTTCAGGAGGTAAATACAGGTATGAGCGGCAGATATATGGCATATGTGGGATCCTACTCCTATACCGGGAAAGCAAAGGGAATCACAGTATTTGACGTAGATGTGGAGAAGGGAACGTTTAAGGAGCGATGCGAGATGGAGGTAAATGCCTCCAGCGATGGAAAGACATTGTATTCCATTGCCGATGAAGGAGTGGTGTCTTTCCGGATCCTGCAGAACGGCGCCCTGGCGCGTTTAAACAGCGCGCCCATCCGCGGAATGAGGGGCTGTCATCTGTGCAGCGATCTGGAGGACAAGTTTATCTTCGTATCCGGTTATCATGACGGAAAGACCACGATCCTGAGCTTGAACAAAGACGGCTCCGTAGGGGGGATCGTGGACGGTGTATATGATAAAGGATACGGAAGCGTGGCAGAGCGTAATTTCCGCCCTCACGTGACATGCACCCGCCGGATGCCGGACAATAAATACGTCCTCAGTGTGGATAACGGAGTGGATCAGGTAAAGATTTACCGCTTTAATGATAAGGAACAGAAGATGGTTCAGGTAGACGCCATCCGCTGCGACCTGGAATCTGCGCCCAGACATTTCCGGTTCAGCAGGGACGGACGCTTCCTTTATCTGATGTACGAGCTTAAAAATGTAATTGATGTATTTACTTATGAAACAGGGGACAGAGCTCCCGTAATCGAGAAGATCCAGACGATTTCTACTACCTCGACGAAAAATCCGGGCAATCTTACGGCAGCCTGCGCGATGCGTATGTCCTGGGATGAGAAGTATGTTTACTGCACCAATGCGGGAGAGAATACGGTAAGTATCTACAGCAGGGATGAGGAAACAGGACTTCTTTCCATGATCTGCTGCCTGCCGATCAGCGGCGAATATCCTAAGGACGTGGCTGTTTTCCCGGATGGGAAGCATATTGCGTCCATTAACCATGACAGCGGCAGCATTTCCTTCTTTAAGGTAGACTATGAGAAGGGACTTCTGGTCATGAGCGGAAGAAGCATTCCGGTTAATGAACCAAACTGCTGTGCGATTGTAAAGATTGGAGATTAGTCATGGCGGGTTCAATTTACGGGACGCTTTTTCGCGTCAGCACCTGGGGAGAGTCCCATGGAAAGGGCATTGGCGTGGTCATAGACGGCTGTCCGGCAGGTCTGCCCTTAGATGAAGAAGATATTCAGAGATATTTAGACCGGAGAAAGCCGGGTCAGAGCCGCTTTACCACAGCCAGACAGGAGGGCGATCAGGTGGAAATCCTTTCTGGCGTCTTTGAAGGAAAGACAACCGGAACGCCGATTGCCCTGGAGGTGCGGAATACAGACCAGAGATCCCACGATTACAGCAATATCATGGATGTATACCGCCCCGGTCATGCAGATTTCACCTTTGATCAAAAGTATGGCTTCAGGGATTACAGAGGAGGCGGCCGTTCCTCCGGACGGGAGACCATTGGCCGGGTAGCAGCCGGAGCAGTGGCCGCAAAGCTTCTGGAGCGCCTTGGGGTAAGGGTTTTTGCTTATACCAGCGCAATCGGCCCTGTAAGCATCGACCGGTCCCGGATGGAGATTTCCAAAATGTGGGAAAACCGTCTTTATATGCCTGATGACATTGCGGCAAAGGAAGCAGAGAGTTATTTAGAGGATATGATGGCTCGAAGGGATTCCTGCGGCGGTGTGGTAGAGTGTGTGATCGA
>OHNO01000900.1_pt1 | contig 14339 bp, 12 predicted proteins | sample 1569521 | NCBI WGS metagenome assembly OHNO01 (sample SAMEA3879604, study PRJEB24766) | human gut metagenome | biome: human-associated habitat; feature: feces | place: USA | collected 1985/1987
GGTCTACAATATTATAGAGCACATTGATGACCTGAGCCGCCACGCCGGGCAGGCCGAGCTGAAACAGAAGCTTGCCAAGCGGCGCGCTCCCAAGCCGGGTTTCGTTTGTCTGATCCATTTTCAATTCCTTTCTGAACAGAGTAATGCATTTATCGCCGTGTGCCGTTCTCCACACAAGGAGAACGCAGGTGGCATATCAAGAGGCTTCCCCCGTGCGGAAGCCCTGCCGGCCCGCTGCGCGTTTCAACGCAAGCTCATGTAATCCGTCATATACTCCGCTTTACCCGCGCGAAGGAACACCCGCGGCACGCGCTTGCTGATTCCGCAGATAATTTCATAATTGATCGTATTTGCCCGAGCGGCCAACTCATCCACGGTGATTTCCCCGCCGAATACGGTTACGGTATCCCCTTCCAACGCATCAGGAACAGCGCTCACATCCAGCATGCACTGATCCATGCAGATTCGGCCGACCACCGGCACGCGCCCCCCCCTAAGCAGCATTTCCGCATTGCCAGACAAGGCGCGCGGGTATCCGTCCGCATACCCGACCGGCACGGTCGCCAGCCGCATAGCGTGCGGCGTCACAAAGGTGCGGCCATAGCTGACGGGCACGCCCGCCGGCACCTCTTTGATCTGGGAGATCACCGTTTTCATCTCCATCGCAGGGTGCAGGGAAAGCGGGTCGCTCAGCTCAGGCGACGGCATCATTCCATAGAACAAGATGCCGGGCCGCACTAGATCGAGGTGCATCTCTGGATAATGCACGGTGGCGGCGGAATTGGAGCAGTGGCGCAGCTCAAAACAAACCTTTCTTCTGCCGAGGCGCTCTGCTATATCCAGGAATAAATCGTATTGAATCCGCGTATATACCTCTGCGTCTCCTTCCTCATCCGCACAGGACAGGTGCGTAAAAAGCCCCTCCGGATAAAGCCCCGGCAGAGCACATACCGCTTCGATGGCATCCACGGATCCCGCATCCTCCACATTATCCCGGTAGGGGAAGCCGATCCGAGTCATCCCGGTGTCCACCTTCACATGGATGCGCACCTGCACGCCATCCCGTTGCGCACAGGCGGCCAGCTGACGGCCGTAATTTTCATCAAAAACAGCCTGGGAAATTCCATTCACCGCAAGCTGCTGCGCATATTCCGGCGGCGTATAGCCAAGTATCAACAAAGGGTTATCGAGCCCGGCTCGACGCACCTGGATTGCCTCTTCCAGATTGGATACGGCAAACCAATCCACCCCAGCGCCGCTCATCTCCCGCGCCGTATATTCCACGCCGTGGCCGTAGGCGTCCGCCTTGATAACGGCCATCACCTTCGCTTCCGGAGCAACAAAGGAGCGTATTTTTTGGTAGTTTCCGCGGATGGCGTCGAGGTCAATCTCCAGCCAAGTGCGTTTCAAGAAATCATCCATATCTCAAAAATCCTTTCGGGGCGGCAGACCGCTCAAGGTTTTCGCTTGATATCCATATCAGTTTATTATAAACGCCTGTGCAATATCCGTCAATGTGCAGAGCGACGAAAAGCCGTTCCAACCGCATCAAAAGCCCTAGGCAGGCGCAGTCTGCAAAACGCGCTTCCTTTTTCTGCAATCTAACACAATGCCCAATTTTTCAGCCTTAATTTTTTGATGTTCTGCGTCTTTCCCGTTGCGATGCACTCTGTGAAGTGATAGAATAAATAAGATTAGGGAATCGTGCTCCTCGGTCAAGTGGTTCCCTTTCTGAACAATAAAATTTGGTTTATCAATAGACGACCATAAAATGTTGAAGGTGAAAAAATTGGATCAGAGAAACGACGTCCGGAATGTAGCAATTATCGCCCACGTTGACCACGGTAAAACTACTCTGGTCGATGAGCTGTTGAAACAGAGTGGTGTATTCCGTGCCAATCAGGAAGTCCAGGAACGTGTCATGGATTCCAATGATATTGAGCGTGAACGTGGTATTACCATTCTTTCTAAGAATACTGCTGTATTCTACAAAGATGTAAAAATCAATATCATTGATACTCCTGGCCATGCCGACTTCGGTGGCGAGGTTGAACGAGTTCTGAAAATGGTAAACGGTGTTATTCTTGTGGTAGATGCATTTGAAGGTGCTATGCCACAGACCAAATTCGTTCTTATGAAAGCACTGGAACTGAATCTGCCGGTTATTGTATGTATCAATAAAATTGACCGTCCAGAAGCAAGACCGGAAGAAGTTATTGATGAAGTATTAGAGCTTTTCATGGATTTAGACGCTTCTGACGAACAGTTAGACTGCCCATTCATCTTCGCTTCTGCAAGAGATGGATACGCCATAAGAAATTTAAATGATGAGCGCAAGGATATGACTCCTTTATTCGAAACCATTATCGACTACATTCCGGCACCTACCGGTGACCCGGATGCAAACACCCAGGTTCTTATCAGTACCATTGATTATAATGAATACGTTGGACGAATCGGTGTTGGTAAAGTAGACAACGGTGTCTTAAAGGTAAATCAGGATGCTATCGTAGTAAACCACCACGAGCCTGACAAACAGAAAAAAGTCAAAATCAGCAAATTATACGAATTTGATGGTCTGAATAAAGTAGAAGTAAAGGAAGCGAAAATCGGTTCTATCGTTGCTATTTCCGGTATTGCAGACATCCATATCGGTGATACCATCTGTGCAACAGACAACCCGGTTGCCATTCCTTTCCAGAAGATTTCCGAGCCTACTCTTTCCATGAATTTCATGGTCAACGACAGCCCGCTTGCAGGACAGGAAGGTAAATTCATTACTTCCCGTCACTTAAGAGACAGACTGTTCCGTGAGTTAAATACCGATGTCAGCCTTCGTGTAGAAGAAACCGACAGTGCAGACTGCTTCAAGGTTTCCGGACGTGGTGAGTTACATCTTTCCGTATTAATCGAAAATATGCGTCGTGAAGGTTATGAATTTGCAGTCAGCAAGGCTGAAGTTCTTTACCACACTGATGAAAACGGCAAGAAATTAGAGCCTATGGAATTAGCTTATGTTGACGTTCCGGATGAATTCACCGGTACTGTTATTGATAAATTAAGCCAGCGTAAAGGTGAGATGGTTGATATGCGTCCAATCAGCGGCGGCTATACCCGTATGGAATTTAACATTCCATCCCGTGGTCTTATCGGTTACCGTGGAGACTTCTTAACCGACACCAAAGGAAATGGTATCATCAATACCATTTTCAATGGCTATGCTCCATACAAGGGAGATATTGCTTATCGTAAACTTGGTTCCCTGATTGCTTTCGAATCCGGCGAATCCGTAACTTACGGTCTGTTCTCCGCTCAGGAGCGTGGTACTCTCTTCATCGGAGCCGGTGTAAAGGTTTACTCCGGTATGGTTATCGGTTCTTCCTCTAAACCGGAAGACATTGAATTAAACGTATGTAAGAAGAAACACTTAACCAATACACGTTCTTCTTCCGCAGACGAAGCGCTGACCCTTGTTCCACCAAAGATACTTTCCTTAGAGCAGGCATTAGACTTTATCGATGTTGACGAGCTCTTAGAGGTTACTCCGGAATCCTTACGTATCCGTAAACGTATTCTTGACCCGACCTTAAGAAAGAGAGCTAACTTCAAAAAATAAAAGTATCTCATGATATAGCATAAGAACTCCCCCGGATATTGAAATTTCTTCCAATATCCGGGGGAGTTTTCGATTACTATAAATGCCTAGTACGCACCATCTTTGTCATATTATTGCAGATATCCGTCCTTTATAATATCAGAAACCACATTGGTCGGAATCGTAAATTCTACAATTCCCATATAACCCGGTGCTACTTCATATTTATCAAAAACAATGGTTAACTCTCCTTCTTTGTTGACATAGAAATTTACATCATTCTTAATTCCATCAAAGCTGTAGCCATCTACATCCTTGTCTAAGAAGTATTGCAGGTTACTGTCTTTTTCCATATTTTCCTTCATCTGCTTTTCTATTTCCTCTGAAATCCGGTCCAGATAATCGGAATCCTTCTGAAATAAATCATTTAATGTAATGGTATTTCCGGTTTTCTTATCTACATTATAGATTTTCGTATACTGATTCGATCCTCCCATTACAATGGAAGTATCAATTCTTAAAGCAAACAGCCGGTCGTTATCTGTCACTACCTGATAAGACGAATTCACTGCCTCATTACCATTCTCACCATCTTCAATGGAAGCTACATCAGACTGATAAGACTTAATAATACCACCGGCATACTTTTTCACTTCCTGATTCAGCTCGTCCGTCTCATCCGATAATACTTCCCCATCCTGATTTGTCACTGCCACCTGGGGAATGTCTACATTTGCTTCCATATTCTTATCATCCTGTACATCAGAATATGTAGAAAAGTTCACTACTTTTACAATTGTGCCAAGTAATGGAACCTCTTCCATGGCATGGGCTATTGTCGGGCTTACATTTACCGAAATCACCAGTGCAACCATAGCTGCCGCTACCGTTGCTGCTCCTTTTAAAAAGCGGATACTGCCTTTCTGGGTCTCCCTCTTTCCTTTTCTGATTCCGGCTTCCACCTGCGTTTTCAATGCTTCCGGGACTTCTATCTGCTCATATTCCTGCTTCATCCTGTCTATTTTCTCATGGTTCATGCTATTTCCTCCCTGGACATCTTTATCTTTAATTTCTTTAAGCTGCGATACAGGATTGATTTTACGGTGTTTGGATTTTCTTTCAGAAGATCTGCAATATCATCTATTTTCCATTCTTCAAAATATTTTAATATCACAATGGTTCTTTCCCGTTCTTCTAATTCTTCCAACGCTGCCAGCATATCCCAGTCTTTGTATACATCTTCTTTTGCTTCTTCCGGGATAAATACTCCACTTACGATACGCTTCTGTTTCTTGCACATATCCAGTGACGTATTTATAACAATCCGCCAGAGCCAGGTCTTAATATAGGTTTCTTCCTTCACCTGACCGGCATTTTTCATTGCCTTATATGCACTTTCCTGCACTACATCCATTGCGTCCTGTTCGTTCTTTACATAGGTAATTGCCAGCCGGTAAAGCTGCTCATAGGATGCAAGAATTTCCTGCTCCACCGCTTTTGCGATTCCTCTTTTCTTCATTCCTGTTTCCTCTTCTCTTTCCGAAAACCTGCATATGCAAAGAAAGCCTTTCAACCTTTGCTTTCTGTAAATTAGACGTTCCAGCCGGAAAAATAGTTTCATCTTTTTTATTATAACCCACACAACTTACTGCCGGCAACTCCTTACCTGTGCTTTGCACCCAGAAAATGCTTCCTCTCTTTCATAAATCTCTCTTCTTTTTTGTACTTTTTATTTAGGAAAATGCATAGATTACTACAAAAAATGAATTGAGAATTGCTATGTGCGGTATTTCCGGTTTTTGTAATTTACATACTGATTTTTTAGAAAGGGAGCCTTATTATCGTAACATTCTATCTGATATGAGTGACGCACTTTATCACCGCGGGCCGGACTCCCATGGTATTTATTTAACCTCTCATACAGGTTTTTCCCACACCCGGCTTGCCATTATTGATCCTCATGGTGGACTTCAGCCTATGACCAGACATTATTGTGACGCAGACTTCACCATCGTCTATAATGGAGAACTTTATAATACGAAAGAACTCCGTGAGGAACTGGTTTCCCATGGCATGACCTTTCGTACTCATTCCGATACAGAAGTCATTTTAAAGGGATTTCTTTTTGAAGGACCGTCCTTTGTCCGGAAAATGAATGGTATTTTCGCTTTTGCCATTTATGATGAGGCTCATCAGCTTCTCTATCTCTTCCGGGATGCCTTTGGTGTAAAGCCGCTCTTTTACCGGCTTTTTCATGACACACTTATCTTTTCTTCCGAGCCAAAGGGAATTTTCTGTTATCCCGGCTACATCCCTTCGGTAAATAAAACAGGACTCTGCGAAATCTTCGGGCTTGGTCCTGCCAGGAACCCCGGCAACGCAGTTTATGAGCATATGGCAGAATGTCTGCCGGGACATTACCTCACTTTCAGTGCTTCCGGACTGAAAGATTACTGTTACTTCCGATTAGAAAGCCATCCACATACAGACAGCTATGAAGAAACCGTTGTCCACACAAAAGAGCTGCTGTTACAGTCCATCCGCCGGCAGATGGTTTCCGATGTTCCTATCTGCACCTTTCTTTCCGGCGGGTTGGATTCCAGTCTTGTCTCTTCGGTCTGTGCGGAAGAATTAAGAAAAGAAGGGCAGACTCTTTCTACCTATTCCTTTGACTTTACAGATAATTCCCGTTACTTTAAGGCAAATGATTTTCAGCCCTCCGAAGACCGTCCCTTTGTGGATATTATGAAAGACTATCTTAAGAGTGAGCATCAATATCTGACCTGTGACAACCGCTCCCAGGCTGACTTACTCTTTGCTTCCATGAAAGCCCATGACCTTCCATGTATGGCTGACGTTGACTCATCCCTGCTCTTCTTCTGCCGGGAAGTCAGTAAGCAGCATAAGGTAGTCCTGACCGGAGAATGTGCCGATGAAGTTTTCGGCGGCTATCCGTGGTTTCACCGGAAGAATTTTCTTTCCTGCAACACGTTTCCATGGACACCGGATTTGTCTTTCCGCAAGTCCTTCTTAAAAGACGAAATTGCAGATGCACTGTCCTTAGATTCCTATGTGCAAAGTTCTTATGAAAATGCCATTGCAGAGGTTGATATTCTGCCATCGGACAATGATACGGAATGCAGCCGCCGGCGTATTTCCTATCTTAACATCCGCTACTTTATGCAGACTCTGCTAAACCGCATGGACCGCACCAGTATGTTCTCCGGTCTGGAAGCCCGCGTTCCTTTTGCAGATAAAAACCTGGTTTCCTATGTCTTTAATGTGCCATGGGAAATGAAAGCCAAAGATGGTCTTGTGAAAAACCTTTTGCGGCAGTGTGCAAAAGACTATCTTCCGGACACCATTACTTTCCGCAAGAAAAGTCCTTATCCTAAGACCTACCATCCTTACTATGAACAGCTCCTGCGTCAGCGTCTGAGTGCACTGCTGACCACCGGGGAAAGTCCCCTTCTTGCACTGATTGATAAAGAAAAGACTATGCAATTCTTAAATCAGGAAGGAGACTATGGCAAACCATGGTATGGTCAGCTTATGGCAGGTCCTCAGATGATTGCTTATCTCCTGCAGATTCATTACTGGCTCAGTGAATATAAGATTGACCTTCATTTATAATCTACCGGCATTGGAGACAGCACCACCGGCTGCAGCTGTTTTTCTTTCATGGCTGCAGCAATAGTCTCCTCTAACCGGCTAAAATCCGCCACCAGAGAATGAGGTTTCTTCTGATAATCATCCTGCCGGAAAGGTACAAAATAGATATGCTTCATATTCATCAGCAGTCCGATATTTCTAAGATTCATGGACAAAGCATCATTGGTAGAAATTGCCAGCACCAACGGCTTTTCATTTCTAAGATGCGCTTTGGCTGCCATAAGCACTGTGGTATCTACAATGCCCTGCTGCAGCTTTGCCATGGTATTTCCGGTACATGGTGCAATTGCCATCACATCAAAAAGTCCTGACGGACCGATGGTTTCTGCCTGCACGATACTTTGAATTCCCCTTTCTCCTGTAATCTCCTGCATTCTGTTTTGAAATACTTCCGCTGTCATAAATCTGGTATCCAAAGTTCCTGCATGTCTGGAGTATACCGGAATAACTTTTATTCCTTTTTGCACCAGTGCTTCTGTCGTCCGGAGTATCTTCCCAAAAGTACAGAAAGAGCCGGTAATTCCAAGTCCTAATGTAAGCTTATACTCTTCCATAATCTGCTGCTCCTCTTTCTATCATCCGCGCAAGAATGATTCCTGCACTTTCTGTCAGTATTCTTCCAGGAACGGCAGTAAGATGTTCCACATGAATACCTTTTTCTTCTAACTCCTCTGCCGGAAGTCCGCCACCAGTTGTAATATCCTGCATCTGTCAAGACTGGGACAAAAAAAATTTTATTTTTTTCTGTACATATTCTATCAAATCCTTACTGATTTTTAAAGTACAGAATAGTTTATTACTATTAACCTTTTCGTTACTACCCATAGAAGAAGCCAGCAGCTTTTTCACTACTGGCTTTCTGTATTACTCATTTTGTTTACTACACTGCATTTCGGATAAAGTTCTCACCCTTAAACACAACCTCTATATCTTTGTCGTTGTAAATGAGCACCTTATCAATTATGTTGGAAAGTACATCTCCGTCATACTGTTCCAGCATACTATACTGGGTTAGCTGTTCTATCTTCTCCTCTGTGTCAGGCTCCTGATTTGCAGCTTTCTCCTGCAAATCTGATATCTGATTCTCCAGATCAGCTAACAGCTCTTGGTTTGTTTTTCTTAGCTGCACATATTCTTCTTTTGTGTACTTTCCCTCTCTGTATGACTGATAACAAGAAACTGTGCTGTTTGATATTCTGTCATACTCCGCTTTAAGCTCACTAATCAAATACTCATCGCTTGTCACCTTCCTTTTATCCTTTGATGCCCTTTTAAGTTCTTCTTCCTGTATAAGTGTTCTACAGATTTCCTTTGTGATTTCCAGCACCTTGTCCTGTGCTTCTGACTTCAGCATAAAAATCTGCTGACATTCGCCAGTCCTTACCATCCTGCGTTTTGGACAGAGGAGCTTCGGTGTACATACTGCACTGGAATTCATCAGCTTTCTTCCACAATAGGGACAGATAAAAAGATTTTTCTTACGTTTCTTTGTACTCTTTTCAATCCCTCTGGCTTCAACCCGTAGCATTTTATTGACTTCATCAAACATTTCATCGCTTACTATTCTTGGTATTGCACCTTCTACAACAGACCAGTCCTCTTTATTTCGTTTGCGAACCTTCTTATTATCTCCAAAACCAACAGTTTCACATTTATTCTGGATCATTATTCCTTTGTACTGCTCATTCTGGACAATCGCTATAACTTCTGAATTATCCCACATATAATCCCCTTTATTATGAACCGGAACATAATTGATTCCATTCTTCCACTGGTTTTGAACTCTTGTCGGGATTTTTCTCTCATTTAATATGCGGGCAACCTCACTTGCATTATATCCTGCAATGATCAGTGAAAATATCTCCACAACAACCTTTGCAGCTTCTTCATCTATTATCAGCTTATGCTTATCGTCCGGATCTTTCTTGTATCCATAGCAGACAAATGATGCCGTGTATTCGCCACTCAGATTTCTTGTCCTTCTGGCACTCTTTACCTTTCTTGATAAATCCATACTGTAAAGCTGGTAAATCAGATTCTTATAAGCTACATCCATTCCTCCGGTAACACCAAAGTTTCTGTCACTGTCATAATTATCGTTGACAGAAATAAACCTCATTCCCATTGCAGGGAATACAAACTCCAGATAGTTGCCTACTTCAAGGTAATCCCTTCCAAATCGTGAAAAGTCTTTTACTATGATACATTCAAATCTTCCAAGCTCTGCGTCCTGTATGAGCCTTTGGAATTCTGCTCTGTTATTGAACATTGTTCCCGAATATCCGTCATCAAAGTATTCCAGTACCTCAAAACCTGCAAATTCCTCTGTTTTCTTGATATACGCATACAAGAGTTTTCTCTGTCCTGTAATACTGTTACTTTCGTCTTTTGTTCCTGCTTTTACCTCCTCATCCGCATCAGAGAGACGGATATAAAAGGCTAATTTTCTTTTCTCAGCCATTATCCTGCCTCTCTTTCCATATTCAGTTCTGCGAATTTTTTCAGTTCATCTTCATAGTTCAGAACGATCTCAAGATTCTTGTTTTCGTATATGCGTACCTGTGCAACAAACAAATCGACCATTTCCTGCGTCAACTTGCGTTTTCCTTTAAAACGGAGCATTTCAGCTTTTAACTGGGCAACGGTCTTTTCAGCACTTTCATACTGACTTGCCGCCTGCCTGTATTCATCAGCCTGTATCTTCAATTTCTCAATACGCTGCGAATACTCCCTGTTCAGTTGCAGGTATTCCTTTTCATCAAGCAGTTCTTCTGTGTAATCTGCATACAAGCCGCTCTTTAATTCCATAAGCCTGTCCATTTCCTTGACACACTTATTCACGGCTTCCGTATATACCTGTTCCTGTCTGATTACCCTGCTGTCATTGTGGTGTTCCTTTAATATCATTTCCCTGTCAACAAAGACCTGTATCTGCTCTTTTATAACGGCAAGCACCGCTGCATATACATCGTCTACCTTTACAGGCAGGCAGTTACAACTATCCTTTCCATATCTTTTTCTATGCGTACACAGATAAACCTTTGCGTGTTTCTCTGGGTGAATATGGATACTGCTTCCACAACAGCCGCAAATGATTTTGCCTTTCAGCATATTCACTGTCTGCTTTTTTGTTGGCTTTATTACCTTTCTTTTATTCTTCTGTACCGCATAGAACTGTTCCTTTGCAATAAGTGCAATATGATGATTTTCAAAAACATACCACTCATCTTTATTGGTAGTATGCCTCTTTTCGTGTCTGTACAGGCATACCCTGTCTTTACCAGTCACATATCTTCCAATATAGACTTCATTCTTTAAAATCTGTGACAATGTATCAACAGTCCACTTAACTCCACTCAGCTTTTCAAGTTTCTCTATATTATGCCTTACTCTGTACTGGGCAGGTGTAAGGATATGCTTCGCATTCAGTTCTGCCGCTATCACAGAATGCAGTGTACCTTTTTCTGCCTCATTAAAAATCCACCTTACAACATCTGCGGCTTCCTTATCCTCAACCATTACCTTGACTTTATTTTCATTAAAGACTACCTTATAGCCATAAGCCACATTTCCAGTCGGAATACCTTTTTCCATCGCTTCCTGCTTACTGGCAGATATTTTCTTTGAAATATCCTTAGCATACAGATCATTGGCTATATTCGTGACCGCAACCATAAGGTCTGCGTCTTTCTTTGAGGAATCATAATTATCCGTAATCGCTACAAAGCGGATATTCATCATCGGGAATACACGCTCTACCAGATTGCCCGTTTCAATGTAATCTCTACCCAAGCGGGACAAATCCTTTACGACAATGCAGTTGATCCTTCCTGCCCTCATATCCGACATCATACGCTCAAATTCCGGTCTGTCGAATGTTGTACCGGAAATTTCATCGTCCATATAGATGTCATAAACTTCCATGTCCATCTGCTGATCCACAAAGTTCTTAATGAGATTTCTCTGATTGATCAGGGTTTTTCTGTCTCTCGTTTCATCTTTTTCCGCAGATAACCTCACATATATGGCAGTCTTATACACTTTGGATAAAGCCTTCAGCGTATCCGTGGACTGTTTCGGCTGTGTTCTTGACTTCCTTGCCATTTAAACCACCAGCCTTTCCGCATCATGCTGTCTTTCCAGCTCCCCGGCTCTTGCAACGATTTTTCTGTATTCATCGTCACAGTCCAGTACGATTTCTATATCACCGCCCTCATATACCTTTACAGACTGTATAAGGCTCACTACCACATTACGGGTAAGAGAAGGCATTGTTTTCCATTTCCTGTGTTCTTCCAGCCACTCGGTATCTCTTTCAATCCCGGCAGCAATGTTTTCCGCTTCCTTCTGCAACCTGTCGATTGCCTTTTCCGCCTCTGCTCTTTTTACCTCAAAACTCTCCTTGATAATCGCAAAATCTGATTTATCAACAATTCCATCTCGGTAATCCTCATAAAGCGAAACAAGCATCTGGTTGTATTTGGTTATCTCTTTCTCTTTTGCACTGATCCTCTCTTTTGTCTTTTTCTGGTCTATTCTGAAATTGGCACTATTGCCAGCTTCCTTTATTACCTCATCTGCATCCAGAAGTATTGCTGTCATATCCCTCAAGGTATCAAATACACGGCTTTCCAAGTCTGCCTCTTTTATCCTATGGGAGCTGCACTTCTTATTCTTCTTGTTATTGGAACACATATAGTAAACATACTTTTTTCCATTTACCGTAGACACCTTTCGTGTCATAAGTGCCCCACAGTCGGCACATACTGCTATTCCGGATAAAAGATAGATAGAATCTTTTCCCGGTGCCATTCTCATATCCACTGACAACAGACGCTGTACAATCTGGAAAGTCCTTAAAGATACCAGTGCCTCGTGATTGTTGTGGCATACTGCCCATTTCTCCTGTGGCTTTAATATCTTTGTTTTAACCTTATGGTTTGGTGTTGTAAATTTTCCCTGTACAAGTGTTCCTGTATAAATAATATTCGTTGCGATACGCCTTACCGCAACAGGAGTCCACAGCAGCTCGTCTTTCTTCTGAAATGCTGTCTTATAATTTTCGCCATTGCTGAGTTTGTATGCCATAGGTGACAGGATACCAAGAACATTCAGCTTATCGCTTATGGCATCAAGGCTCATTCCGTTCTTTATCCAGCGGAAAATGTCCTGTACCACATGACCTGCATATTCGTCCGGGACAATCACATTATGGTCAATCTCAGATTTCTTGTAGCCATAGACACAGTAATTTCCTACAAATTCTCCGTTCTGTCTCTTTGTTTCAAGGTGGCTTCGGATTTTTATGGAAATATCCCTGCAATAAGCGTCATTGATAAGATTCTTAAACGGAATGATTATCTCGTTTCCCTGTGCCTGTGTATCTGCACTGTCATAGGCATCATTGATCGCTATAAATCGTATCCCCATTGCAGGAAACATCCGCTCAATGTATCGCCCTGCGTCGATATACTCTCTTGCAAACCTCGAAAGATCTTTTACAACGATACAGTCTATAATACCGTCTTTCACATCCTGCAACATAAGTTTAAATGCCGGACGGTCAAAAGCTGACGTTAGATAACGATACTTTTGAAAACACTGGAAAATCAAGGTTTTTCGAGCGACGGACAAGCAGGGTATTGTACTAAAAACTGAATACGACGCAGAAGCGGCGTTTCTTACTCTCTACATGGGAGAACAGGAACGCCGCTTTTTTCATGCCCTTTGTTACGCAGTAGGGGCAGAAAAAGCCTTGCTACAAGCGGTTTTCCGGGCGCGTATCTGGCGCGGAAAGGGATTTATACCTTATCCCCCGAAACCGCGCTTCTACTGCGTAACAAATCCAAAGCAAAGGAGTGATGAAGCTATGGCAGTATTCCGCGTGGAGCGCAACACAGGCTACACCGTAATGAGCAACCACCACTTACGCAATAAGGAGCTTTCCTTAAAGGCAAAGGGGCTGTTATCTCAAATGTTGTCTTTGCCGGAGGATTGGGACTACACCCTTGCGGGGCTGTCCTATATCAACCGGGAAAGTATCGACGCTATCCGTACCGCCGTTTGGGAGCTTGAAAAAGCCGGATATATCACAAGGCGGCAGGGACGCGACGAGAAAGGCAAAATGACCGCTATCGAGTACACCATTTACGAACAGCCGCAGCCGCCGGAATTGGATTGCCCGGTATTGGAAAATCCAACAGCGGATAAGCCGATATTGGAAAATCCGACAACGGATAATCCGACGTCGGAAAATCCAACGCAATTAAATAAAGATATATCAAGTAAAGAACAATCAATTACTGATCTATCAAGTACCCATTCCATTCCTTTCCATTCCCTAAATCCCTTTCCCTTAGAGAACGCGACACAGCCGCCGGAACGGAAGCGAAAGGAAGCGACAGACGCATATAGCGTGTATGAGGAAATCATCAAGGACAATATCGAGTACGACCATTTTGTACGCTACGGGCAGGTAGACAAAGACCGTCTGGACGAAATTGTTTCGATTATCCTTGAAACGGTATGCAGCAAGAGAAAGACAATCCGTATCGCCGGGGACGATTACCCGGCAGAGCTTGTCAAGGCAAAGTTTATGAAGCTCAACAGCAGTCACATTGAATTTGTCTTTGACTGCATGAAAGAGAATACCACCAAAATCCGCAACATCAAACAGTACCTTAAAGCGGTGCTGTTCAATGCGCCGAATACCATTGACAGCTACTATACCGCCCTTGTCGCTCACGACATGGCGACAGGCAAAATCTAAAGGAGGATTACCACATGGCACAGAAAACAGGAGCTTTGATTTTTGATGAAACCGCTGACCGCTACGACATTCGCTTTGACGTAAACGACTATTACGGGGGTTTGCATTGCGGCGACTGCATGGAGGTCTTTGTGCGGGGCAAATGGAAGCCTACCCGTATGGAGTACGGGGACAACTGGTATCTTGTTGGTATTCGGGCAGCAGACCTTTCCGGGCTGCGGGTACGGATTTAACAGGGCGGCGTGGAAGCGGACGCTCTTTTTTCATGCCCGCCCCGCTTCCCGGCGGCGGGCATACCACCAT
>OHNO01000926.1_pt1 | contig 14025 bp, 15 predicted proteins | sample 1569521 | NCBI WGS metagenome assembly OHNO01 (sample SAMEA3879604, study PRJEB24766) | human gut metagenome | biome: human-associated habitat; feature: feces | place: USA | collected 1985/1987
CATCAGTTCCTCAATGGCGTTCACCGCCATCAGCCGCCGGCTGTCCACCCGGAAGAGGCCGGGCCGGGCCGCTGTCAGTTCGATCTTGCCCTCCCTCGCCCCGCTGCAGGTCATGCCCTCTCCCATGCACAGGGCGGCGAGCCGCTGGGCGGCCTCGTCCTCATGGAGCATCCCCGGCTCCTTCTCCCATACATACAAGTTCTCCTTCCCCATGCTCAGCAGCACGGGGATGTCCTCCGCCGTGACAATGTGGCCCTTGCGGAAGCGGGGGCCCTTAAACTGGCCGGGGATAATCTGGGTCATATCGTGGCAGAGGACGTGACCCACAGCGTCCCCGGTTTTTACCAGCTTCATAGCCGCTCCTCCTGTACCGTCACCACGTCTCCCGGCTGGATTCTGCCCTCCTCCAGCACAATGGCGAAGATGCCCTCCGTGGGCATGACGCACTTGCCGGTGAGACGCCGGATGGCGCAGCCGTTGTGGCACTCCTTGCCGATCTGCGTCACCTCCAGCAGGGTCTCCCCCACCCGCAGGCGCGTCCCCACCGGCAGGCTCTTCAGTTCCAGGCCCCGGGTCAGGATATTCTCCGCAAAGGCCCCCGGCGCCAGGGTAAGGCCCAGGGCGCGCATGGTGTCCACGCTCTCCTCCGCCAGCAGGCTGATCTGGCGGTGCCAATTCCCGGCGTGGGCGTCCCCCAGGATCCCGTGGTTCCGCCGCACATCGATATACGGCACCTCCGCTTTGGGCACCCCCTTCCTTTCACTGATACAAACCGCCATTACCTCTGCCATTGTGATTCCTCCCTGCGAAATGTTCCGCTCTTGCCGCCGGTTTTCTCCAGCAGCCGGATATTCGTCAGCACCATGTCCTTTTGCAGCGCCTTGCACATGTCATAGACCGTCAGGGCGGCGGCGGACACGGCAGTCAGCGCCTCCATCTCCACGCCGGTCTCGCCCGTACAGCCGACTTCAGCGCTTATCGTTATCGTGTGCCGCTCCGCGTCCAGCTCGAAGCTGATGTCCGCGGAGGTTATGGCAACGGGGTGGCACATTGGAATGAGCTCCGAATTCTTCTTCGCCGCCATGATGCCCGCCACCTGGGCCACGGCCAGGACGTCGCCCTTCTTCATGCCGCCGTCCCGCACGAGGCGGAAGGTCTCCGGCGCGAGATATACGCGCGCCTGCGCGCGGGCTATGCGCTTTGTCCGCGGCTTCTCGCCCACGTCCACCATGTGGGCGCGGCCCTCGTCGTTGAAGTGTGTGAGCTCCATAACTAGCCTCCTATCCGGCTCATGCCGCGCAGGCTCTCGCTTGGCGAGACCGCGCTCAGGTGGTGGCGCATGGGCTTGGCGCAGATGCCCTCCATGAGCTTTGCGTCCAGCTCCGCGCCGCGCAGGCCGCGCAGCTCTATCTCCTGCGCAGAGTGCAGGCAGGGCTTCAGCCGCCCGTCCGGCGTTATGCGGATGCGGTTGCACTCCGGGCAGAAATGAGAGCTGAGGGGGCTTATGAGCCCCACCCTTCCCTTGGCGTTCGGCAGGCTGTAGAGCCGCGCCACGCCCGAGGAACCGCAGGGCTCCAGCTCCGGCACGACCTCCAGCACGCGCGTGTTCGGGATGAAGCGTCCCTCCGGCCAGTGGGCGCACTCGCCTATGGGCATCAGCTCTATGAAACGGACCTCCACGGGCAGCTCCCGCGAGAGTTCCACCATGCGCGGTATCTCCGCCTCACCCTCGCCGCCGATGAGGACGGCGTTTATCTTCACCGTCTCGAAGTTGTCCAGCGCGGCGCGCAGGCCCGCGAGAGCGGCTTCCAGCTCTCCGATGCGCGTCACCTGCCGGTAGCGCTCCGGCGAGAGGGTGTCGAGACTGATATTCACCCGGCGCAGGCCCGCGCGGCGCAGGTCGGCCGCGAGGCCGGGCAGGAGCAGGCCGTTCGTCGTCATGCAGACCTCCTCCACGCCCGGGGCAGCCGCCGTGCGCGCGCAGATATCCACGATGCCGCGCCGCACCAGCGGTTCCCCGCCCGTCAGGCGTATCTTGCGTATGCCGCAGCGGCCCGCCGCGAGGGCGATCTCCTCAAGCTCCTCAATGCTCAGGATATCCTCGTGCCGCCGTTTCTCCACACCCTGCGCCGGCATGCAGTAGACGCAGCGCAGGTTGCACAGATCCGTCACCGAAAGGCGGAGATAATATATATCTCTTCCGTAACCGTCACGCATCCGCCCACCTCATTCCGGTCTGCCGCCGAAGGCCGCGGCGTCGAGCGCCTCCAGCTCCTGCCTCAGCTCCGCTATGAAGCGGCAGGCGTGGAAGCCGTCACAGGCGGCGTGGTGGACCTGTATGGCGAGGGGAAGCGTTATTCGCCCCTCGTGCTCCGTGTATTTCCCGAAGGTGAAGGTGGGCAGGAGAAAACCCCAGCCCTTCTGGAGGTTCAGATTGAAACCCTCGAAGCTCTCCCAGGGCAGCATCGAGGCGTAATAGATGTTTTTCGGCACGTCCGGCTGGGGCTCAAAGCCCTCCGCCGCGCCCCAGCGCGCCAGGTCGCGCAGATAGGCGGCAAAATACTCCGCAGGGTCTTCATAATACGGCGTCCAGAGGCAGGAAAAGGTCTCCGTGTCCTTGTGGAACACCGTGTAGCTTGTGTGCAGCTCGTCCCACACGCCCGGGCGGCCCGCTTCATCCAGCGACATGCGGAACTCCTCGTGCCGGTTCGCCACCTTGCCGCAGGCGTAGAGCAGCGCCGGATACAGCTTTGCTCCCTGCTTCACTGGCCCCGTCACGTCCAGCTGCACCGTCATGCTCCAGGTACAGGGGGTATTCTTGAAGTACGCCTCGTAATGCTCGCGCCGGGGCCAGGTTTCGAGGTCTATCAGGCGGAAGCCCGCGCTCATCTGAACACCTCCATGTTCCCGTCGTATGTCTCAAGCCGCGTGAAGCGCGCAAAGTCCGGGGCCAGCTCCGGTGCGCGCTCACGCAGGGAGGCCGTCAGCAGCTCCGGGTTAACTGTCGGCTCCTGCGCCGAGACAAGGCACTCCAGCTGCGCCAGGCCGGGACGGGCCGTCCACTCCATGTCCCGCAGGTGCGGGGCGAGGTCAAACTCGCCCTCCCCCCTCTTCGTCCGGCGCGTCACCTTTACCTCAGGCGAGGAGAAATACGCCTCAAGCCTTGGCAGCAGAGCCAGGGCGTCGCGGCTGTCATACTCGAACTCGCAGCGGACGCGCAGCCACTTTATCAGCGCCGCCTTGCGCTCCGGCTCGTAGGCGGCCAGAAAGCGCACGCCCTCGGGCGAGACGGCGTTGAGCGTCTCCGGCAGAGCGGCGAGTTCAACTTCGCGCGTGACGCGGAAATCCATGAGCTCGCACTCGCTCGCCATGCCCACGGACAGGGGCAGGCAGATGGATATGAGCGCATGGGGGTTGAAGCCCTCGCTGTATTTTATCGGTGTTCCCGCGCGCAGGAAGATGCGCTGCACGACGCGCATGAGGTCCAGGTGCGAGATATACACGGCCTTTCCGGTCTTTTGGAATCTCAATCTCAGCTTATCCATCGCATCTGCCCTCCTCCAGCAGCGCCGCGGCCCCGCATGCAGAGCAGGCCGCGCGGCAGTCCGGCGAGAGCTGCGCCTCGTAGGCCCTGTGCCGCTCACGCAGCAGCAGGCTTTCCCGCACGCCCATATTCACGCGGCACCAGGGCAGCACCTCATCCTCCCCGCGCTCGCGCGAGGCGTAAAAGGCCGGGTCGAGGCCGCAGTCCTCAAATGCCCGCATCCAGCGCTCGAAGCGGAAATAGTCGCTCCAGGCCTCCATGCGCCCGCCGGCGCGCCAGACGGCCTCGATGACGTCGGCTATCTTCCTGTCGCCGCGCGAGAGGGCCGCCTCGACAAAGCTGGTGTCAGGGTCGTGCCAGTTGTAGCTGACGTTCTTCGCCGTGATGCTGCTGCGGAGCAGCTCCACGCGGCGGCGGTATTCCTCCATCGACACCTGCGCCTCCCACTGGAAGGGGCTGTGCGGCTTGGGGATGAAGCAGGACGTGCTGACGGTTATCCGCACGCCGCGCTGCTTATTGGGCGAATACTGCCGCCAGACGTGCAGCACCTTCGAGGCGAGGTCGGCGATGCCGCGCACGTCCTCATCCGTCTCCGTGGGCAGGCCGAGCATGAAATAGAGCTTGATTCCGTTCCAGCCGCCCTCGAAGGCTATGCGGCAGGTGTTCAGCAGGTCGTCTTCCGTTACGTTCTTGTTTATGACGTCCCGCAGGCGCTGCGTCCCGGCCTCGGGCGCGAAGGTCAGGCCGCCGCGCCGTACCTTTTGCAAGCGGCTCATGAGCTCCATGGAGAAGTTGTCCGCGCGCAGGGAGGGCAGCGAGAGGCTGATATTCTGCGGCTCGCACCAGTCGAGCAGCCCGTCGCAGGCTTCGGTAAGGTGCTTGTAGTCGCTGCTTGATAGCGAGAGCAGCGTCGCCTCCTGGCAGCCGGTGTTCTTCAGGCTCTCCTTGCCTATCTCGATGACCCGCTCCGCGCTCCGGGCGCGGATGGGGCGGTAGACATAGCCCGCCTGGCAGAAGCGGCAGCCGCGCACGCAGCCGCGGAAGAGCTCGACATTCACGCGGTCGTGGACTATCTCGGTGCTCGGCACGATGGGCGCGGTGGGATAATAGGACTTGTCCAGATTCGAGACTATGCGCTTTGTGACGATTTCCGGCGCGCCCTCCATGGGCGTCAGCGCCCGGAGCGTGCCGTCGGCGTTCCACTCCGGCTCATAGAGCGCGGGGACATAGACGCCCGGTATTTTCGCAGCCTCGGTGAGGAAGCGGCGCTTCTCCCAGCCCTCGTCGCGCGCCTTTTGGAAGAGGCGCAGAACTTCGATGTCCACCTCCTCGCCCTCGCCAAGCACCATGAGGTCGAGGAAGGGCGCCATGGGCTCCGGGTTGCAGCAGCTCGTCCCGCCCGCGAAAATGAGCGGCACGAGGTCCGGCCTGTCCGCCGAGCGGAGCGGGATGCCCGCCATGTCCAGCATGTCGAGCACCGTGCAATAGGCCATCTCGTAGCCCAGCGAGAAGCCGAGGACGTCGAACTCCGAGACGGGGTCGCCGCTCTCCAGCGCGTAGAGCGGGATATCGTTCGCCCGCATCTGCTCCGCCATGTCGCCCCAGGGCGCGAACACGCGCTCGCACCAGATGTCCGGCTCGGTATTTATGCAGCCGTAGAGTATGCGCATGCCGAGGTTCGACATGCCGATCTCGTAGACGTCGGGAAAGCAAAAGGCCATCCGCAACTTGACGTCGGCCTTGTCCTTGATGATCTCGTTATATTCCCCGCCGGTGTAGCGTGCAGGCTTCTGCACGCCCGGCAATATGCGCTCCAGGCGTTTATCCATTTCCACTTGCTCCTAAACGTGATTACTCGCATTTTATATCATTTTGGCGGCAATTACAAGCCCGGCGGGGTGAGCGGGCGGCGGAGTCCCGCCCCCACGGGACGGCGTCACGCGGATTTGAGCTGAAACGCCGCCTTTCAGGCGGCGTTTTTTTACTCCCAGGTTTTCCACACCTCAGGGCAATAGCCCACGGTTGCCTGGCGGCCGTTGCGGACTATGGGGGTGCGGATATTGTCCGGGTATTCCAGCAGGCGCTCTATGCGCGCAGAGTCGCTCGCCATGTACTTCAGCAGATCGGCGTCCGGGGCCTTGTCGTCTATCAGGGCTTCCAGGCCGACTGCGCTGCGGACCGATTCGAACTCCTTCTTACTCATGCCGTAGCGCGGCAGGTCGATCGACTGGAACTTGATGCGGCGCTCCTTGAAATAGCGCTCCGCCTTTTTCGTGTCAAAGCACTTGCTGCGCCCGAAAATCTGTATATTCATGTCGCACGCTCCAATATATCCATCAGGTTATTATAGAATATATCACGCACGAGGTCTTCGCTGTGGCCGCACCGCAGGAGGGCCTCGTATATCTTCTCCACACTCTCGACGCCGGTTATGCCCTCCGGCAGGTCGTCCATGCCGTCCAGATCCGCGCCCATGAACACGGCCTTCTCCCCGCCCAGGGCCAGGAAATGTTCTATATGCGCGCAGCAGGCGCCGATGTCGCGGGTGAGGCCAAGGAAGTCCGGGCAGAAGTTCAGCCCCGCGCCGCCGCCGCATTGGACGAGGGCCTCAAACTGCGCGTCCGTCAGATTGCGCGGGAAGTCCGAGCACAGCGCCGCCGAGTTCGAGTGGCTGGCAAGCACCGGGCGTCGGCTTATCTCCATCACGTCCCAGAACGTGCGCTCCGAGGCATGGCTGAGGTCTATGGCCACGCCCATTTCCTGCGCCGCGAGGACAAACCTTCGGCCAGCCTCCGTCAGCCCTCCCCCGCCGTCCATGGCGGAGCCGCAAAGCTCGTTATCCGAGTTCCAGCAGAGGTTCACCATGATGAGGCCGTCCCGCTCGTGCGCCTCGCGCAGGCGTTCCGCAGAACACTCCAGCTGTTCCATGCCCTCTACGGACAGGAAGGCTGCGATTTTGCCCGCTTTTGCGGCTGTTCGGGCCTCGGGGATGCTGCGGCAAAGCTCTCCCAGCCCGCTCTTCTTCAGCTCCGTGCGGAGCAGGGCGACCTTTTCCTCGTATCTCCCGCCCCACACGGCGAAAAACTGCGCCGCGGGCTCACAGGCCGCGAGTCGGCCAAGGTCGAGCATATAATAATTCTCAGCCAGGCTGCCGCCGCGCTCCAGGACGGCGGTTATAGTATCGCAGTGGGCGTCAAAATAGGGTATTTTCATATTAGTCCTCTTGCCTTTGCCGCAGCCTCCAGCCGCAGCAGCGCCTTTTCCACATACTCACGCGGGCAAGCCAGGTTCACCCGCTGAAAAAGCTCGTAACCCGAGCCGAAAACGTCGCCGGGCTCAGTATAGAAACGCGCCTCGCCATGCAGGAACCTGGTCAGCTCCTCCGGCCCAAGCCCCGTGCGGCGGCCGTCCATCCAGGCGAGATACGTTCCCTCAGGCATATGGCAGGAGAAGGCCGGCACGCGCTCCCGCAGGAAGTCCGTGAAGAGGCGGCAGTTGCCCTCCAGCACCTTCAGACACTCGTCCAGCCAGGGTTCCGCGCTCTTGTAGGCGGCCTCGCAGGCGGCGTAGCCGAAGCTGTTGAAATAGCCGCCCATATCGCGCGAGACAGTCTCCTTCACGCGCTCCCGCAGCTGCGTGGACGGGATTATCACGTTCGAGATGGTCATGCCCGCTATATTGAAGGTCTTGCTCGGCGCGGTGAGGACGACGCTGTTGGCGGCAAACTCATCCGAGAGCGAGGCGTAAACGCTGTGCTCATGCCCCGGGCAGCAAATGTCGAAGTGTATCTCGTCGGACACGACCTTTACGCCGTGCCTGAGGCACATTTCGCCCACGCGCTCCAGCTCGGTGCGCGTCCAGACGCGGCCGGTCGGGTTCTGAGGGCTGCACAGTATGTACAGCTTGACGTTTTCCTGCGCGATCTTCCGCTCCATGTCCTCGCAGTCGAAGACGTATCTGCCCTCCAGCTCCAGAAGGTCGCTGCGGACAAGGCGGCGTCCGTTCTGCTCTATTGCGCGGTAAAACGGAGGATAGGAGGGGTAATTGAGCAGTATGCCGTCCCCTGGCTCCGTCAGCGCGCGCACGCAGCAGCCGACTGCCAGCACCAGGCCGTAGGTCTGGAAGAGCCACTCCGGCTCTATCCGCCAGCCGTGGCGGCGCGCCATCCAGGCGCATATCTCACGCTTCAGGCTCTCCGGCGCTCCTGAATACCCGAAGGTGCCCGCGGTAACGTGACGCTCCAGCGCCGCGGCTATCTCAGGCGCCAGTCTAAACTTCATTTCCGCCACGCCGAAGTCTATCTCCTCCGGCGACGGCGCCCCAAATTCAGCAAGGCGCCCCCACATGGGAGCGCCGCTGCCGTATTCGGGGTGCAGGCTCTTAAAATCGTATTCCATGCCCATGCCCCTCTATTCGTTTATATTTCCGCTATCACAGGCAGTATCATAGGACTGCGCTTGGTGGTCTTGTAAAGATAACCCGTCAGGTTGGTGCGGACCTTGTTCTTGATGCCGGCCCAGTCGGTTATGCGCTGGTGGCGGCAGCTCTCCAGACTCTCGAAAATGACGCGCTTCATCTCCTCGATGAGGTCCTCCGACTCCTTCTCATAGATGAAGCCGCGCGTGACTATCTCCGGGCCGGAGATGAGGGAGCTGTCCTCGCCCGAAAGGGCCAGGACTACGACTATCATGCCGTCCTGCGCCAGGTGCTTTCTGTCCCTGAGCACGATGCTGCCCACGTCGCCCACGCCGCTTCCGTCCACAAACACGCGGCCCGCCGGCACGATGTCCACGGACTTTATGCTCTTGCGGCTCAGCTCGATGACGCTGCCGTTTTCAGCTATGACGATGTTGTTGGGTTCGACGCCCATGATGCGGCCCAGCTCCGCGTGCTTGCAGAGCATGCGGTACTCGCCGTGGACGGGAATGAAGAACTTCGGCTTTGTCAGGGCCAGCATCATCTTCTGGTCCTCCTGCGAGGCATGGCCAGAGACGTGCAGGTCGGTATGACGGTCATAGATGACCTCCGCGCCCTTGTGGAAAAGCTCGTCGATGACCTTGGAGACCGTTGTCTCGTTGCCGGGAATGGCGGAGGCAGAGATGATTATCCTGTCGCCCGCGTCTATATTTATCTGCTTGTGCTCCGAAAAGGCCATGCGGTAGAGCGCGGACATGCTCTCGCCCTGGCTGCCGGTGGAGATTATGACGGTCCTGTCCTTCGGCTGGCCCTTTATCTGGTTGAGCTCCACCAGCACGCCTTCCGGGATATCCATATAGCCCAGCTCGCGCGCGACCTTGATCATGTTCTCCATGCTGCGGCCCGTGACGGCGACCTTGCGCTTATACTTGGCCGCGACGTTCACGATTTGCTGGATGCGCTGGACGTTCGAGGCGAAGGTAGTGACGATGATGCGCTTTTCGCAGCCCTTGAAAAGCTCGTCGAACTTCTCCGCGACCTTGCGCTCGGAATCAGTGTGACCCGGGCGCTCGACGTTCGTCGAGTCAGAGAGCAGCGCCAGGACGCCCTGCTTGCCCAGCTGGCCCAGGCGCGCGAGGTCTATCATCTCGCCCTGGATGGGCGTGACGTCTATCTTGAAGTCGCCGGTGTGGATGACGGTGCCTATGGGCGTCTTGATGGCCAGGGCCACGGAGTCCGCGATGGAGTGGTTCACGTGTATCATCTCGACCTCAAAGCAGCCGAGCTTGAACCTGTCGCCCGCCTTCTTCGTGAAGATCTGCGTGTTGTACAGCAGGTCGAATTCCTCCAGCTTCAGCTCGATGATGCCCGCCGTAAGGCTGGTGGCGTAGATGGGCACGTCCAGCTCCCGCATGACGTAGGGCAGGGCGCCGATATGGTCCTCATGGCCGTGGGTGATGACTATGCCGCGGATGCGGTCCTTATTCTGCTTCAGGTAGGTGATATCGGGTATGACTGCATCAATGCCGTAGAGCTCCTCGTCCGGGAATCCCAGGCCGCAGTCCACGACAAGAATGTCCTGCCCGTATTCGTACACGGTGAGGTTTTTTCCTATCTCACCGAGGCCGCCGAGCGGGATTATTTTAAGTTTTGCCATATTTAATTAGTCTCCTTAAACTTTCTTTTTTGTCTTATGTACAACGGTTATCCAGCATTATAACCGCTAAGGCCGATTTTAAGCCGCCTACATCTCCACGCGGCCCTCAAGGGCGCGCAGGAGCGTGGCGTCGTCCGCGAACTCGAGATTCGAGCCGACGGGGATGCCGTAGGCGAGGCGCGTCACCTTAACCCCGAAGGGCTTCAGCAGGCGCGATATGTACATGGCCGTCGTCTCCCCTTCTGTATCCGGGTTCATGGCCATGATGACCTCCTCAACGCCGCCCTGGGCGACGCGGGAGACAAGCTCAGATATGCGCAAATCGTCCGGGCCGACGTGGCTCATGGGCGAGAGCACGCCGTGCAGGACGTGATAGACTCCGTTATATTCCCTGCCCCGCTCAAAGCTCAGCACGTCGCGCGGTTCTGCCACGACGCAGATGACGCTCTGGTCGCGCTTGGCTGACGAGCAGATGGGGCAGATCTCCGCGTCAGTCAGGTTCTGGCACACGGAGCAGCAGCGGACGCTGCGCTTCGCGTCCGAGATGGCGGCGGCGAAGGCCTCTGCCTCCGCGTCCGGGAGCGACAGCGTGAAAAAGGCCAGGCGCTGAGCGCTCTTCTTGCCTATGCCCGGGAGCATGGCAAATTTGTCGATAAGATTTTCAAGCGCCGCCGGGAAAAAGGACATATATGTTCAACCTCTTGATCTCAGATTATGGCTTCACGTCCGCGGCCATGCGGATGCCGGCTATTACCGCCGCTCTGTCGGGCTTGCCGAACACGGCGCTGCCCGCGACAAGCACATTTGCGCCCGCGTCCACGACGAGCGGGGCGGTGCCATCGTCTATGCCGCCGTCCACCTCCAGCTCGCAGGCGGGGCGGTATTCCTTTATGAGCGCGCTGATGCCGCGTATCTTGGGCAGCATGTCGGCCATGAAGCTCTGCCCGCCGAAGCCGGGCTCGACCGTCATGACTAAGACCATGTCCAGCTTATCGAGATAGGGCAATATGACCGAGCCGGGGGTCTTGGGCTTTATGGCCAGAGCGGCCAGCTTGCCCTTGGCTTTTATCTCGTCCAGCGCGGCGAGGATATCCTGCGGCTCGTCCGCCTCGACGTGGAAGCACACGAGGTCCGCGCCCGCGTCGCAGAACTTGCCGACGTAGCGGTGCGGCCGGTCTATCATCAGGTGCACGTCCAGGAACATGTCCGTCGCCTTCCTGAGCGACTTCACGACAGGGATGCCTATAGTGATGTTCGGCACGAACAGGCCGTCCATGACGTCCACATGGACATAGTCCGCGCCGCCGGCCTTTATCTCCTCCACCTCGTCCGCAAGGCGCACGAAATCTGCCGAGAGTATTGAGGGCGCAATTTTAATATCCATGTTTGACCTCCCCGTAACGCGGTACATGCCGCGGGCATAAAATATCTCAGCGGAACGGCGCGCCGGCCTCCGCTTTTATATAGGGGGCGCGGAGCTCATCTGCTCCGTGCTCCCGGCTGCATCACATACCAAACTATTATACAACGTTTATACATCCCGGCGCAACAGTTTTTGTATCAGGCATGGACTATTCCAGCAAAAAAGCGGGGGTTTTCCCCGCTTTTTTGCCGCCTGCGCCTCAGTCGCGCTTCGCTATCTCCCCTGCGGACTTGTAGATGCTGTCCGCCGGGACCTGGCCGCGGACGGAGGAGGTCGGGTAGACGCTCGCCCGGCGGCCTATGACGCTGCCGGGGTTCAGCACGCTGTTGCAGCCCACCTCCACGCAGTCGCCCAGGATGGCGCCGAACTTCTTCATGCCCGTCTCGATGCGCTCCGCGCCGTTCTTTACGACGACGAGGGTCTTGTCGCTCTTGACGTTGGAGGTGATGCTGCCTGCGCCCATATGCGCGCGGTAGCCCAGGACGGAGTCGCCCACGTAGTTATAGTGCGGGGTCTGCACCTTGTCGAACAGGACGACGTTCTTGAGCTCCACGGAGTTGCCCACGACGCAGCCCTTGCCGACGATGGCGCTGCCGCGTATAAACGCGCAATGCCGCACCTCGGCCTCGTGGTCGATGATACAGGGGCCGCCGATATAGGCGCTGGGGAAAACCTTGGCGTCCTTGGCTATCCAAACGTCCTCCGAGGGGTGGTCGAACTCGCCCTCGGGCAGGCTCGCACCCAGTTTCAGGATGAAGGACTTTATTTCGGGCAGGACTTCCCAGGCGTAGGTCTTGCCCTCAAAGAGCTCTGCGGCTATGGTGTGCTCCAAATCGAGCAGATCGCTTATCTTATACATCATTTCACCCTCACCAGATGGCCGCTTTCGCGCATGGCGTCTATTATCTCGTCCACGGCGGCCTCGCAGACCTCGTCGGTCTCGGCCTCGGCCATGACGCGCAGCAGGGGCTCCGTGCCGCTCTTGCGCAGCAGTACGCGGCCGCCGCCGCCCAGGCGGGCCTCTACGGCCTTCACGCTCGCCTGCACCGCGGCGTCGGCCATGGTGCCGTCCTTGTCGTCCACGATGACGTTTTTCAGCACCTGCGGATAGATGGTGACGGGCTCGGCCAGCTTGGAAAGGGGCTGCTTCGAGTCCAGCACGACCTGCATGACCTTGATGGCGGTTATGAGTCCGTCGCCCGTCGTGGCGTACTTGGAGAAGATGATGTGGCCGGACTGCTCGCCGCCGATGAGGTGGCCGTTCTGGCGCATATTCTCCCAGACGTACTTGTCGCCCACGGCGGTCTTTTCGTAGCCTATGCCGGCCTCGTCCAGGGCCTTATACAGGCCGAAGTTGCTCATTACGGTGGTGACGAGGGTATTGGTATCCAGCCTGCCGCGCTCCTTCATGTGGCGGGCGCACATATACATTATCTCGTCGCCCGAGACATAGGCGCCGTTTTCGTCCACGGCGAGGCAGCGGTCGGCGTCGCCGTCGAAGGCGAAGCCGAGGTCGAGCCCGTTTTCGCGCACCAGCTTTTGCAGGGCGGCGATGTGGGTGGAGCCGCAGTCCACGTTTATGTTCAGGCCGTCGGGCTTGTTGCCGATGACATAGGTATCCGCACCCAGGGCGTCGAACACGCTCTTGGCTATCATCCAGGTGCTGCCGTTGGCGCAGTCCAGGCCCACCTTTACGCCCTTATACGAGTGGGTCGAGAGGCTGATAAGGTAGCCGATGTAGCGGTTGCGGCCTGCGGAATAGTCCACCGTGCGGCCTATCTCCGCTCCGGTGGCATGCGGCGGCTCCGGGGCTATGCCGTCCAGATACGCCTCTATCTCGTCCAGGACGGATTCCTCCATCTTCTCGCCCTGGCTGTTGAGCAGCTTTATGCCGTTGTCATGGTATGGGTTATGGCTCGCGCTTATCATGACGCCGCAGTCGAAGTCGTCCACGCGGGCGATGTAGGAGACGCTCGGCGTCGTCGTCACGTGCAGCAGATACGCGTCCGCGCCCGAGGACGTGAGGCCCGCGGAGAGCGCGCACTCGTACATATAGCTCGAACGGCGGGTATCTTTCCCGATGACTATCTTGGCCTTGTGCTCCCGGCCGTAGTACCAGCCGATGAAGCGGCCGATCTTGAAGGCGTGCTCCGCCGTGAGGTCAACGTTGGCCTCGCCGCGGAAACCGTCGGTTCCAAAGTATTTTGACATCTTTTCCTCCATACGAAGGACCGCGGGAGCGCATCGTATCCCGCGGTCCGAATAGAACTTGGGTTATGACAGCTTGCTCGCGGCGGCCTCGTCCAGGTAGAGCTCGACGTCGTCGTGGAGCTGGAGCAGGGACGCGGGGACAGCGATCTCCGGCCTGCCTTCAACGGTCTTCTTGATGATGTCCGCCTTGCCCTCTGCCGAGAGGTACTGGCTGTTGACCTCCAGAAACATGTTGGGGTCGATCAGGTTGTCGGCGTCAAAGAACATCACCAGGTCGTAATGATCCTGATATCCATCCAGGGCGTTGAGCGCCTTTTGCAAAACGATGGGCTTGCCGGTCGGCGCATCGGGACTTTCCTTGTGGCTTTCCAGCACGTTGGCCCCCATGCGGCGCGCCACTTCCACGGTCCTGTCCGTGCAATTATCGGCAAGGATATAAAAGTCATACAGCTCGCGCGGATATTCCATGTGCTCCAGGTTGTCGATGATATCCGCAATGACCGCTTCCTCGTTGTGATCGGGCACAAGCACCAGAAAGCGCATCTGCGGATCGTGATCCTGATAGTTTTTGGTATTGCGCTTGAAGCCAAAGAAGCTGATGCACAGCTGGTAGAGCAGCATCAATACCAGCCAGGCGCTCATGATACCCATGACAGCCTCAATGACTGCCGCTACGATTTCCACAGGCTAACATCCTTCCATCTGCATGTCCGGCAACAGGCAACACTTATTTATACTATATCCCCTGCCGCATGTCAATGCATGTCATAAAAT
>OHNO01000942.1_pt1 | contig 13805 bp, 8 predicted proteins | sample 1569521 | NCBI WGS metagenome assembly OHNO01 (sample SAMEA3879604, study PRJEB24766) | human gut metagenome | biome: human-associated habitat; feature: feces | place: USA | collected 1985/1987
GCAAATCCGCAGGGAAGCCGCCCTCAGGCTGACCGATGTTGCCAAGGAAGTAATCCACAACGGAATCGGGATAGGAAACCTCCGCCCCTTCTGTCATGATGTTATCCTTTGTCAGTCCGTTTTTAGACATGAAGATTGCCATATCGCCAACAACCTTAGAGGAGGGTGTTACCTTAACGATGTTGCCCAGAAGGTCATTCGCATCCTTATACAGGTGCTTGATTTCCTCGAACTGGTCGGCGGAGCCCATTGCCTTAACCTGTGCCAGCAGGTTGGAATACTGACCGCCGGGGATTTCGTATTTATAGATTTCCGTATTGGGTGTCTTCATTTCACTTTCAAAGCCTGTGAAAATCTGACGCACGCCCTGATAATAATGGCTCAGCTCAATCAGCTGTTCGGTATTCAGACCGGTATCTCTTTCTGTGCCCTTCAGCGCTTCCACAACAGCGTTCATGGAGGGCTGAGAGGTCAGAGAGGACATGGACTGGATTGCAAGGTCAACAATATCCACGCCTGCCTCTGCCGCCATCAGAACGGTGCTGACACCGTTGCCTGTGGTATCGTGTGTATGCAGGTGCAGAGGAATGTGAAGTTCTTTTTTCAGCCCGACGAGGAGGGGGACGGCGGCGCCGCCAGAATGATCGCCGGGGGGTGCATGGAGTCGCCGCACGTGGACGCGGCGTTCTGCTGCCATGTGGAGAGTGGTATTCCCACGGGGACAGTGTCTCTCCGCTCCGGTCCGATCTGTGCCGCCTCCAACCCCTTTACCATTACCCTGCGGGGGCGGGGGTCCCACGGGGCCAAGCCCCACCTGGGGGCCGATGTGATCGTGGCGGGGGCCCATCTGGTGACGGCCCTTCAGACCATCTCCAGCCGCCGCGCCTCCCCTACGGAGCCGGTAGTAGTGACGGTGGGGGCCTTCCACGCCGGCAGAGCGGGAAATGTGCTGCCGGAGGAGGCGGTGCTTACCGGGATTCTCCGCACCATGGGCGGCCCCGCCCGGGAGCGTGTAAAGGAGGAACTGCGGGCCATTACGGCGGGGGTGGCCGCCGCCATGGGGGTGGAGGCCAGTGTCGCCATTGCCGAGAGTTACCCCGGGTGCCGAAATGACCGGGCCATGACGGACCTGGTGCGCCAGGCGGCTGAAAAAATTTTAGGCCCGGCGGGGGTACTGGAATTGGCGGAGCCCTCCATGGGTACGGATGACTTCGGCTATTTCAGCGACGCGGTTCCGGGCTGCTACTACTATGTGGGGGTGGGCAGCGGGGAAAAGGGCTGTACCTATCCCAACCACAACCCCCGCTTTGCCGCTGATCCGGCGGCCCTGCCCCTGGCGGCCGCCATCCATACCCAGGTGGTGCTGGACTATTTCGCCGGCGCCGGCGGAGGGAAAAGCCTGTGAGGGCTCCGCCCCGGCTGAAGAGAGGGGACCGGGTGGCGCTGGTGGCCCCCTCGTCGCCTCTGGCGGCGGCGGAACCGGTGGAGGCCATTGCCGCCGCCGTGGAGCGGCTTGGCTTTTCCGTCCAGATCGGTGATTCCTGCCGGGGAGAGACGGCCTGCGGCTATGCGGCGGCACCGGCAGCTGTCAAGGCGGCGGATATCAACGCCTTCTTTGCGGACCCGGCCATCCGGGCCATCTGGTGTGTCCGGGGCGGCAGTACCGCCTGGCAGGTTCTGCCCCTGCTGGACTACGGCCGGATTTGCCGCTGTCCCAAGGCCTTTCTTGGCTTCAGCGATGTCACCGCCCTGCACACCGCCATCCGCCAGCGCTGCGGCTTCATCACCTACCACAGCCCCACCGCCAACCGTGCCTTGGCATGGGAGGAGGGAGACTTCTCCTGGAAAAGTCTCCGGGCGGCCCTGGAAATGGAGGGATGCCTCCCGGTGGAAAATCCGCCGGGGGAGCCGATTCGCCGCCTGCGGCCCGGCAGGGCCCGGGGGGAACTGACCGGCGGCAACCTGTCGCTGATTGCCGCCTCCATGGGCACCCCATGGCAGTTGGACGCCCGTGGGCGGATTCTTTTTTTAGAAGATGTGGGGGAGGATGTGTACGCCGTCCACCGCATGCTCAGCCAGTTGCGCTTCGCCGGGGTGCTGGACAGGGCCGCTGGGCTGGTGTTTGGGCCCTTTGCCGCGTGCCGCAACACATATCGGGCGGATTACGGTGTGGAGGAGCTGCTGAGAGATTTTTTCGCGGCGTATCCAAAGCCGGTACTGGGCAATGTGGCCTCCGCCCATGTGACGCCTATGGTCACGCTGCCGCTGGGGGCCATGTGTACCGTGGACGGGGATTGTGGCACTATGATGTTGGAACAGTTTTGAGCCGCCGTGGGGGCTTGCCCGGCTGTTTGGCCCGTCCCCTGGGCAGAATAGCCCCATCTGCGGGGCAGAACAATCAGAAATCCGCCGCTCCCTGGGGAACGGCGGATTTTTCAGCTTGTCAAAAAAGCCTCGCAGAGTTCGCGTCCGCAGACGCGAAAAGAGTGCCAATCCGTTTTTTCCGGCGACATGTGCGTCGGGAAAAACACTTCTCGCGAAGCGAGCGTCGAATGGACCGCCACCGGCGGTCCACCGAGGCGCAGAGCGCAGCGCAGCCTTCTCAAACGGGAGTGTTGCAGAATGAAAATTCTGCAACACTCCCGCTTTTTTGCGTACAAAGGGGCTTACGAGTCGATAATCAGGGAGAGGACGCGGGCGCAGGTGTCGGCGTCCCGGTCCGTCAGGCTGTCATACAGGGACAGCCAGCGCTTGGACCACACATTGACCCCGTCTGGATCCCGGTCCTGGAGCCGCCTGGAGGCGTTAAGCTGCATGTGGCGCTTCATAGGCTCCCGGGCCAGAGAACAGGCGTATACCATGAGATCGTTGTGGGTCATGGCGCAGAGGGCCATATGCAGATCGGCGGAGGTGTCCACTGTTTTGAGAAAGTAGTCCTGCGCCTGCGCCGGGTCGCTGTCCGCCAGCGCGTAGTGCTGCCGCAGTTCCTCCTGAAAACGGAGGCACAGCTTGTGAAAGTGCTCCAGTTCCGCCTCCGTCCGGCGCTCCACCGCCATCTCCACGCAGGACAGTTCCAGTGCCAGACGGTATTCCACCACATCCTGAACCGTTTTGCTGTTGACATAAAACTCAGACAGTTCGGAAATCTGGGCACTGAGATCGAAATCCTTCACATAGGTTCCGTCCCCTACCCGGATATCCAGCAGACCCAGGGCGTGGAGCCGCTGCAGGGCAATGCGGACGGTCAGCCGGTTGACGCCAAAGTTTTCCGCCAGTTCCACCTCGGGCGGGATCTTATTTCCCGCAGGCCAGGTGCCCCCCGCGATCAGTGCCTTGACCTTGTCGCACACCAGGTCGGCGGCGGATATTTTTTTAATTTTAAAATCAGAGTGCATAGCGACCTCGTTGATAGCTGGTGGTGGTGTGTTTCTTTTCTCTAGTCTAACCAGTTTTCAGCCCCTTGTCAAGGGCGCGTCGGCATTTTGCACAAAAACAAAATAGGATTTTTGCGATTTTGTAGATTTATAAAAAATAATTGACATTCTGCAGCAGAGCGTGTAGTATAAACAGCGAAAGAGCGAACAATTAACTCAATGTAAGGAGACGAACCATGGAACCGATTATAAAACTTCCCACCGGTCGGATCAAGGGGTGCCTGCGGGAGGGTGTTCTGCAGTTTCACGGCATCCCATACGCCAAGCCTCCGGTGGGGGAGATGCGCTTCCGCCTGCCGGAGCCGCCGGAGCCCTGGGAGGGAATATATGACGCGACCTACCGCCGTCCGGTGGCGCCCCAGGGAACATCTGATCTGGACCTGCCCATGGGACCTGTGACGCTGCCCACCAGCGAGGACTGCCTGACTTTGGCGGTCAGCACCCCGTCCCTGGAGGGGCGGCTGCCGGTGGCGGTGTGGATCCACGGCGGCGCCAACTGCTACTGCGGCGGGGATTTGCCCTGGTACGACGGGGCGTCCCTGGCGCGGCGAGGCAATCTGGTGGAGGTCAACCTGAACTTCCGGCTGGGCCCGCTGGGCTTTCTCTGCTGCCCCGGGGTAAACGAGGAGAACCTGTCCATTGCGGATCGGATGCTGGCCCTGCGGTGGGTTCATGAGAACATCGCCCGCTTTGGCGGCGATCCCCATCGGGTGACGCTCTTTGGCCAGTCCGCTGGCGGCAACGCCATTGCCCATATCCTCTCCCGGCCTGATTCCCAGGGGCTTTTTCAGCAGGTGGTTTTGGAGAGTCCCTCCCTGGGGCGGGGAAACCACACCCGGCAGGACGCCTTTGAGGTGGGGACGGCAGTGCTGCGGGAGATGGGGATTGACCCGGAAGGGGCGGATATCCTCCGCTTGGCCCAGGAAAAGCCGGTGGAGGAGATCCTGGCCGCTGCAGACCGGGTGCAGCCAATACTGGGCGCCAAGCACCAGGGCATGCTGTTTAAGCCGGTGATGGACGCGTGGCATACGCCGGAGCAGACGGCCGCCGCAGCAGCAGCGGAGGCGGTGCGCCGGGGGCTGCGGGTGATGATCGGCATGACAAGAGACGAGATCCACGCCTTTGTACTGGAGCGGGATCCGGACACGCTGACCCGGCTGCGGCAGGGCCAGCGCCAGCGCTACGACAGGCCCGGCTTCTGGTTTGCCATGGCCGCCGCCCGGGGGGGCTGTCCGGTGTGGAAATACCGCTTTGACTGGAGCGCCCCGGAATCCCCCTTTGACGCCTGCCACTGTCTGGAACTGCCCTTCCTGTTCGGGAATCTGGACGCCTGGGACGCGCCTATGCTGAAGGGGGCCTCCCGGGAGGAGATGGAGCGGCTGCGGGACACCATACAGGATTTCTGGTGCCGGTTCTTCCGCTTTGAGGACCTGGAGAGCGGGGAATGGCCCCGGTACACGGCCCAGTCGCCGCTGCTGAAATGCTTCGATAATCAGGGAAACCCCCTGCTCACCGACCCGGAAGCCCTGGAAGCCGGGAAATAAACAAAATTAAGGGAAAAATAAGGAGAGAGAACCTATGAAACAGGAACGCAAATGGAAACTGGCATTTCCCCATGTGATGGTGCTGCTGGTGCTGCTGGTACTGGTCAGCTGCCTGCTGACGTACATTGTGCCGGCGGGCCAGTATCAGTACGACGAAAATGGCTACGTCATCGCGGACTCCTTCCAGTATGTGGAAAACACCCCTGTCAGCCCCTGGGACGCGGTGCTCAAGCTCACCTCCTCCATTGCCGCCATGGGTACCACCTATGCCCTTCTCTTTGTGCTGGGCGGCATGGTCAGTGTGATGATCTCCTCCGGCTCGGTGGAGAACATCGTGGATTTCTCCATCTTCAAGCTGCAGGATAAGAGCCTGAAGGTGCTGATTCCCTGTATCTCCGTCATGATGTCCCTGCTGGGGGGCCTGGCGGGCAACGACGCCCTCATCACCTTTGTGGCCTGCGGCATGCTGCTGGCCCGGCGCACCAGGCTGGACCGCATTGCCGGCATGGCGATCTTCTATCTGCCCTACATCACCGCCCAGGCCATTGGGCCTACCGTGCTTATGATCCTCACGTGCCAGGAGATGGCGGGCATCCCCGCCGTATCCGGCCTCAGCGTGCGGGTTGTGATCTGGATCATCTTCACCGCCTTCGCCGCTTTCTACAATACCCGCTACGCCCTGCGGATTGCCCGGGACCCCTCCCGCAGCATCAACGGGGAGATCCTCTCCATGCCGGAGGGGGAGACGGTGGACACCAATCAGCCCGTGAAGCTGAAGGCGGCCTCTGTCCTGGCCATCGTCATGATGATCCTGCCCTTCGTAATCTACGCCATGGGCTCCTCCGCCTATGGCTGGGGCTTTGACTGGCTGATCGGCATCGGCTTTGTTACTGCCGTGCTGCTGGGCGTGGTGTTCCGCTTCACCCCCAACGACTGGGCCAGGCGCTTCTGCAAGGGCGCCGCGGAGATGGGGCCGGTGTGCCTGCTCATCGGCTTTTCCAAGCTGATCAGCACAGTCCTGGCCGACGGACAGGTCATCAACACCATCGCCCACGCCGCTTTGACGGTGATTCAGAGCCTGGGCTCCTCCTTCTCCGCCATCGGCATGTTTATCTTCACCACCCTCTTCAATCTGATGATGCCCTCCGGCCCGGCGAAGGTGCCCATCCTGATGCCCCTCTTCACCCCCGTGGCGGATGTGCTGGGCATTACCCGCCAGGTGCTGTGCACCTGCTACCAGCTGGGCGACGGCCTGACCAACTTCCTGACCCCCGTCTCCTCCGTGCTGGCCACCGGCCTCATCCTCTCCGAGACCCGGTACTCCAAGTGGCTGAAGTATGCCGTCCCCTACGCCCTGATTCTGATCGCATTCTCCGGCCTGTGCATCTTCCTGCTCCAGTCCTTCGGCTGGACCGGCGTGTAAATCCTTTCGCCCGGTAAAATTTTCTTGACAAGGGCGCCGTGGGCGTGATAGCATGAACCCATAGAAGACCAGCCCGGCTGGACTGGCAGACAACTGAATCAGGAATCGGATGAGTGGTTCGGGAGAGACCGCGCACCTAGCGGCGGCGCCGAAGGGGAATGCAAAAACTCTCAGGCAAAAGGGCCGGACCATGACGATGCTCCGAAAAGTGCGGTGGCTATGGCCGCACACCGAAGGTGCAACTCCCGCGGCGAGACCAGGAACGGCTGTGGCGGGGAATCTCTCAGGTATGGAACGGAGGCGCAAGGTTTCTTTGGAGACCTTGCGCCTTTTTCTTATGCCTGCGGGGGCTGGTTTTCCCCGTTCTGAAAAAGTGAAGGAGGAAGAACCAATGAGCCAGTTAAAGCGCACGCAACTCTATGAGGTCCATGTGGCGGCGGGGGCCGACATGGTGGATTTCGGCGGGTGGGAAATGCCCATCCAGTATCCCGACGGCATCGTGGCGGAGCACCTCTATACCCGCCACGCGTGCAGCCTCTTTGATGTGTCCCATATGGGCCGTCTCCTGGTGGAGGGAAAGGACCGGGTGGCCTTTCTCCAGCACGTCCTCTCCAGCAATGTGCTGGCCCTGGACATCAATCAGGCCCAGTACTGCATCATCCCCAACGAAAACGGCGGGGCCGTAGACGACGCCTATCTCTACAAGTTTGAGGAGGACCGGTTCCTCCTGGTGGTGAACGCGGCCAACACGGATAAGGATCTCCAGCACCTGTCCTCCGCCATCCAGGGCTACGACTGTACCCTCACCAATATCACCGGCGACTATGCCGCCATCGCCGTCCAGGGACCCAAGTGCAAGGAGATTCTCTCTGTGCTCTCCGGGGGCGCGGCCATCACCGAGCCCATGAAAAATGCCCTGAACACCCTGACCTTCGAGGGCCGCCAGGTGCGGGTGGCGAAAACCGGCTATACCGGTGAGCCTCTGGGCTACGAGGTGTACATCGCCAGCGGCGAGGCCGCCTGGCTGTGGAACCGGCTCCTGGAACTGGGGGCCCGGCCTGCGGGACTGGGCGCCCGGGATACCCTCCGCCTGGAGGCAGGCCTGCCCCTCTACGGCCACGAGATGGGCCTTGCCCCGGACGGTACGGAGATCCCCATTTTCGCAGTCCCCCTGGCCCGATTCGCCGTCAGCTTCTCCGACCAGAAGGGGAACTATATTGGCCGGGAAGCCCTGCAGGGGCAGTACGCGGCCTTCCAGCGCATTATGAGCCGGGACTTTTCAGATCTCGCCCCCCTGCCCCGTCGGATCATGCCCATTACCCTGCTGGACCGGGGGGTGATGCGGGCCGGGATGCCGGTGTACCGGGGGGATACACCCATCGGCTTTGTCACCAGCGGTACCATGGTGCCCTACTACCGCCACGAGGGGGAGGGCCTGGCCACCAGGATTCTGGACGACACCGCCAAGCGGGCCATCGGTCTTGCCTACCTCTCCAGCGATACCCTGGAGGACGACGTGGTGGAGGTGGATGTCCGGGGCCGGCGGCTGCGGGCTGTGATTCCGCCCTACCACATGCGGGTGGATGCGCCTCCCTTTGCCAGGCCCATCCTCTACCAGAGTGATGCGGCTGCCGCCGCTCCGGAGGGGGGTGACCGGGCTCCCAAGGCCCTGGAACTGGTCCGGAAGGCCACGGAGAACCACATCTGGCGTCAGAAGCGGTGCGTGAACCTGATCCCCTCGGAAAACAGCGCCAGCCGCGCCGTCCAGCTGCTGTGTGCCTCCGACCCCGCCTTCCGCTACGCCGAGCACAAGAAGGTGAAATCCTTCTATGACCAGGACATTTTCTACTATCAGGGCACCAAGTTTATCGACCAGGTGGAGCAGCTGCTGGTGGAGCAGATGCGGGCCTATTTTGGCTGTGCCGAGGTGGAGACCCGGGTGGTCAGCGGCCAGATGAGCAATATGGCGGTGTTTTCCGCCCTTATGGACTGGAAAAACCGCTTGGACCGCAAGCATGACATGAAGCGCCTGGGCTATGTCCTCAATAACCACATTATCAAGGGCGGCCATCTGTCCGCCCAGCCCATGGGCGCGCTCCACGACTACATTGCCATTGACCCCGTCACCGAACGCCACGCCATTGTAAATTTCCCCGTCTGCAGGGACAATATCTATAAGATCGACGTGGAGGAGACCAAGAAGGTTATCGAGAAGTACCGGCCCGAACTCATCATCTTCGGCAAGAGCATGGTGCTCCACAGGGAGCCTGTGGCCGCCATCCGCCGCTTTGTGGACGAGGAGAAGATCCCCACAACCATCATGTACGACATGGCCCATGTGCTGGGCCTGGTGGGGGACTACTTCCAGAAGCCCTTTGAGGAGGGGGCGGAGATCGTCACCGGCTCCACCCACAAGACGTTCTTTGGTCCCCAGCGGGGCGTGATCGGCGTGAACTACCGGAAGGATGAACTGAAGTACGGCCTGTGGGAGACCATTGAGTCCCGGGCGTTCCCCGGCAGTGTCTCCAACCACCACCTGGGTACCCAGTTGGGGCTGCTGATGGCCGCCTATGAGATGAATCAGTTTAAGGACGCGTACCAGAAAAATATTGTGGAGAACGCCAAGCACTTCGCCAAAAGCCTGAAGGCCCAGGGCCTGGATGTGGCCGGAGACAGCGCGATTGATTACACCGAGACCCACCAGGTGATCGTCTCCGTGGGCTACGGCGCCGGTCCCCAGGTGGCGGAGCAGTTGGAGGAGAACAATATCATCGTCAACTACCAGGCTACCCCCGAGGAGGAGGGCTTTACCGCCTCCGGCGCGCTGCGCATGGGCGTCAGCGAGATGACCCGCTTCGGCTTCGGCAAGGAGGACTTTGAGAGGCTGGCGGAACTGATGGCGGACTGCATCCTCAGAGGCAGAGATGTGTCCGGCGATGTGGAGAAGCTGCGTTCCGCCCACACAGAGATGCGCTACTGCTTCAGCGACGCGGAGATGGGCGAGGCCCTGGACCGCTTTGCTGCCCAAATCGGACTCTGATCCCCGCTGCTCCAGCAACCGACAGGCAATTCCCCAATCTAAAATATACAATAATAAAGTGGAGGTATCACCATGAACTATCCTGCTGCGTTGAAGTATTCCAAGTCCCACGAGTGGGTGAAGGAGGAGGACGGCGTGATGGTGATCGGCATCACGGATTTCGCCCAGGACGCCCTGGGGGACGTGGTGTTCATCAACCTGCCCCAGGAGGGGGACCCTGTCACCGCCGGGGACTCCCTGGGCGATGTGGTGTTCGTCAATCTCCCCGCCGAGGGGGACAGCGTTACCGCCGGCGAGCCCTTTGGCGATGTGGAGTCCGTGAAGGCTGTATCTGACCTGGTGTGTCCCGTCACCGGCGTGATCTGCGCCGTCAACGAGGACCTGGTCGACTCCCCTGAGAACCTGAACAGCGACCCCTACGGGGCCTGGATCATCAAAGTGGAGAGCGTCACCGCCACGGAGGAACTGCTGGACGCCGCCGACTATGAGGCTTTCTGCGCCGAGGAGGGCTGAGCATGGGAAGCTACATTCCCTCCACCCTGGCCCAGCGGCAGGAGATGCTGGCGGCCATCGGCATGGGCGGTTTCCGGGAACTGTACCGGGACGTCCCTGAGAGCGTGTATCTGGATCGGCCTCTGGATCTGCCCGCCGGCATGAGCGAACTGGAGGTGAGCAGGGCGGTCAGCGCCATGGCGGCGAAAAACCGGGTGTTTGACACCGTCCTCCGGGGCGCTGGGGCCTATGACCACTACATCCCCAGTATTGTCAAGTATATCCCCGCCAAGGAGGAGTTTCTCACCGCCTACACCCCCTACCAGGCGGAGATGAGCCAGGGCATCCTTCAGTCCATTTTTGAATATCAGACCATGATCTGCGAACTGACAGGGATGGACGTGTCCAACGCCTCCGTCTACGACGGGGCCACCGCCGCCGCCGAGGCCGCCGCCATGTGCCGGGACCGGAAACGCCGCGTGACGCTGGTTTCCGCCGCCGCTCACCCGGATACTATCCGTACCATCCGCACCTACTGCTACGGCACCGGGGATGAGTTGCGCATCGTGCCGGTGCGGGATGGCAGGACGGACCTGGACGCTCTACGGGAACTACTGACCGCCGATGTGGCCTCCTTCTACCTCCAGCAGCCCAATTTCTTCGGCCTCTTTGAGGACGCCCAGGCCGCCGGGGAGTTGGTTCACGCCGCCGGCGCCATGTACGTCATGGGCTGCGATCCCATCGCCCTGGCCATTATGAAGACGCCCCGGGACTGCGGAGCGGATGTGGCGGTGGGAGAGGGCCAGAGTCTGGGCATGCCCCTGGGCTTCGGCGGCCCCTATCTGGGCTACATGGCCACCACCGCCAAGCACATGCGCCGCCTTCCCGGCCGCATCGTGGGGGAGACGGTGGACAGCCGCGGGGAGCGGGCCTTTGTCCTCTCTCTCCAGGCCCGGGAGCAGCATATCCGCAGGGAGAAGGCCAGCAGCAACATCTGCTCCAACCAGGCCCTCTGCGCCCTGACCGCCGCCGTATACATGTCCGCCATGGGTCCCGCCGGCATGGCCGAGGCTGCCCGCCAGTCCATGGCCAAGGCCCACTACCTGGCGAAAAAACTCTGCGCTATTCCCGGCGTCAAGCTGCGCCATGAGGGGAATTTCTTCCAGGAGTTTGTCACGGAACTGCCCCGGGCTGATACGGCGCTGGCGGCGCTGGAGGAGGCGGGCATCCTGGGCGGCCTCCCCTTGGCGGACGGCGGTGTGCTCTGGTGTGCCACGGAGAAGGTGGCCCGGACGGAACTGGACCGGGCCGCGGAGATTGTGAAGGAGGTGCTGGCGAAATGAAGCTGATCTTTGAAAAGAGCGTCCCCGGCCGCGCCATGAGCCTCCTGCCGCCCTGCGATGTGGAGACGGTGGAACTGCCCCGGGATCTGGCCCGCTCCAACGCCCCCCGGCTGCCGGAGGTGAGCGAGACGGATCTGTCCCGCCACTATACCCAGTTAAATCAGCACGTCCACGGCGTGAACTGCGGCTTTTACCCCCTGGGCTCCTGCACCATGAAGTACAACCCCCGGGTGGATGAGGAACTGGCCGCGCTGCCAGGCTTCACCGGCGTCCACCCGCTGGCTCCCGCCGGCGCGGCGGAGGGCTGCCGGGAGGTGCTGGATACCGCCCGGCGGTACTTCTGTGAGATCACCGGCATGGACGATATGACCTTCCAGCCCGCTGCCGGGGCTCACGGGGAGTTTACCGGGGTGCTACTCATAAAGCAGTACCACGATCACCGGGGCGACCGGAAACGCACCAAGATTATTGTTCCCGACTCCGCCCACGGCACCAATCCCGCCACTGCCGCCATGTGCGGCTACGAGGTGGTGAATATCGCCTCCGCCCCCGACGGCTGCGTGGACCTGGACGCGCTGCGCTCCGCCCTGGGGGAGGACACCGCAGGGCTGATGCTGACCAACCCCAACACCGTGGGTATTTTTGATCCCAACATTCTGGAGATCACCCGCCTAGTTCACGAGGCTGGTGGCCTCTGCTACTACGACGGGGCCAACCTCAACGCCGTTATGGGTGTGGTCCGCCCCGGAGACATGGGCTTTGACTGCATCCATCTCAATCTGCACAAGACCTTCGCCACGCCCCACGGCGGCGGCGGCCCCGGCAGCGGCGCGGTGGGCTGCAAGGCGCTTCTGGCGCCCTATCTGCCCGGCTCCGCGCTGGGCGGCGGCGGCGGGGCGCAGTCCATCGGCCAGGTGCGCGCCTTCCACGCCAATTTCCTGGTGGTGGTGCGGGCGCTGGCCTACCTGCTCACCCTGGGCAATACCGGGGTGCGCCAGGCCGCCGAGGGCGCGGTGCTCAATGCCAACTACCTCAAGCACCGGCTGGAGGCTGCGGGCTATTCCTCCGCCTATGCGTTGTTTGGCACGAAATACGGCTCGATCGACACACGCTTCAAGCGCAGCGACGAGGCGGATTTTACAGAGGTGCCAGAGGGCATCGCGCATTTTTTGGAGCACAAGCTCTTTGAAAGCGAGGATCTGGACGCCTTTGCCCGCTATGCAAAAACAGGCGCGTCCGCCAATGCGTATACGTCGTTTGAGCGCACCTGCTATCTTTTCTCCTGCGCGGGTAATTTTAAGGCGTCGCTGGAGATTTTGCTGGATTTTGTGCAGTCGCCTTATTTTACGGAACAGACCGTGCAGAAGGAGCAGGGCATCATCGGGCAGGAAATCCGAATGTATCAAGATGAGCCGAACTGGCAGGTGATGTTCAACTGCCTCAGGGCGCTCTACAAGGTGCACCCCGTGCGTATCGACATCGCGGGAACGATCGATTCTATTTCGCATATTACGGCGGATCTTCTCTACCGCTGCTACCGCATATTTTATAACCTCCACAATATGGCGCTTGCCGTTGCTGGCAATGTGACGGTGAACGAGGTGCTCGAAGTGGCGGACCGGCTGCTGAAACCTGCGGATGCTCTCTCCATTGAGCGCAATTTCCCGGATGAGCCGGCAAAGCCCGTGCAGCCCTTTATCGAGCAAACGCTTGATGTGGGCGCGCCGCTTTTCATGCTTGGCTTTAAGGAAACGCCGGAGCGCCCCTTGCGCGAACAGCTTCAAACGAATGTTTTGCTTGAAATGCTGGCGGGAAATACCTCCCCGCTTTATCGCAGGTTGTTTGACGAGGGGCTCATCAACACGCAGTTCGGCGCGGAGTATTTCCACGGCTACGGCTATGCGAGCGTTTTGTTCTCCGGTGAGTCGAAGGACCCACAGAAGGTCGCGCAGGAGATCCATGCGGAAATTGAGCGGGCGCGCCGCGAAGGGCTGGACAAGGCGTCGTTTGAACGCGCGCGCCGCAAGCTCTATGGGCGCGTTGTGATGGCGTTTAATGATATTGATGAGCTTGCCAATGAGATGATTTCAGCTGAATTCCGCAGCGGAGGGCTGTTTGACGAGGCGGAGCTGCTGCGGGAAATCACGCTCGATGAAATCGCACAGCGGCTGGAAACGACGCTCCAAAGAGAATACAGTGCACTGTCTGTTGTAAAAGCTTGAATTCCTTTTCAAACTGTGTTTTGTGCTTTTCAAGCATCGTGTCTGCCCACAATTTTCACTTTGCTAAAACTGCACAATTCCACGGCCGGGAGTAAGAAAGGAATGCTCAGGCGCATAACAAGGCCGCTCAGGCGGCTTTACATAGAAAAATAGTTTCTTATTTGTAGGAAAACGTTTATAATTTAGAAACAGAATCCCGTTAAAATAAAAGAACGATCACGCAAAGGAGAGCTTACAATGCATGACTTCACAGTGGTGGAGTTCCCAAAGCTTGGGTGGAGCTTTAATGTTCCTTCCATCTTGGCGG
>OHNO01000945.1_pt1 | contig 13773 bp, 10 predicted proteins | sample 1569521 | NCBI WGS metagenome assembly OHNO01 (sample SAMEA3879604, study PRJEB24766) | human gut metagenome | biome: human-associated habitat; feature: feces | place: USA | collected 1985/1987
CGTCAATCCCGGGCTTCCCGGCGCACCAGCGCCCAAGCGGCGTCCACCAGATGGGAGAAGCCGGGTTCCGCCAGCTTTTGGCAGATAAAGCTCTGGCTGGGGGAGTTTACGTCCTCCCCGGAGATCTCCCCCATGCCGTGGCGCAGGCATAGGGCCCTGAGCCGTTGGATCTGCTGGTCCGTGTTCCGAGAGGGCATATAGGTAATATAGCCCACGCCGGCTTGCTCCAGCACCTGGAACAGGCTGTCCAGGTAGCTGTCCTCAAATTGTTCGGCTTTTTTGTCCCCGGTGACGCTTTCCACCACGTCTCCGGGACGTACTCCAGCTTTGTAGAAGGAGCCGTAAACAGGCAGTTTCACCACGTAAAAGCCGCCGCCAGTTTCAGGCAGGCCCAGGAATTTGCGGAAGACGGGGTCGGTCAGTTCCGTGACCTGGGTGCCGTCCGCCGGGAAACCGGTGTAATTGCCGGCCCGGGCCTGTTCCAGGAACCGGGAAATCATGGTATGGGTTACGGCCAGCACTTTCTGTGCGGAGGGATCGCAGCTGGCGCTGAGGCCCACAAGTTCATTGCCCCTCATGACGGGGTTGCCTGCGCCGCCTTTCAGGGGAGTGACGGAGGATTTGACGTTATACAGGACGAACGGTTCCCCGTTCGTGAACGGGCAGGCGCTTTCCGTCGCCAGAAGGGTTCCGGAGGTAGTGATGGGAAGGCCGTCGCCATTGAATTGCCAGAAGGTTACCTTGTCGCCCAGGCGGGGAGCCTTCCCCAATGCAACGGGAACCAGTTTGTCCAGAAAAGCGGCATCTTTTCCGTTTTTCAGGCGCAGAAGGGCAAGATTGGCTTCCGGGTCAAAGGCGGTTACGGTCACGGGAACCGTCTGGGAGCCGTCCGCGGAGGTCACTTCCACGAAGCTGGCGGAATAAACGATGTTGGCTGCCGTCAGGATATTGCCGTCTCCCAGATAAATGCCGAAGCCCTGGCTGTACGCCGGGTTTTCCTTGCTCCACGGCTGAATCATGGCATAGCCCTGATTGGTGGCGTTAATGCCGACCATGGAGCCGGTGGGGGAGGGAAGCGGGGCCGGCGCGGGCGTTTCCTCCACCTGTTCCGCAGGCGTTTCCGTCTGTTGTTCAGGCTGGGGTTCGGGAGCGGTTCGTCCGGCTTCGCGCGGCTGGCAGCCGCCGAGCAACATCAGGGAACCGAGGAAAAGAGTGGAAAGAATTTTCATGGCGGTTAACGGGCGGGAGTAGTGTTGCGGCCAGGCTGGCGGCCGGGAATGGCGCTGTCCAGGCGGGCGTTTTTCGGGATATTGTAGGTTTTGGAGATACGCTTGTTGGCCGTCTCCATGGCCTTGCCTTCAAAGACGAGGGGGCGCTCTCCGTTTTTCAGTTCGATGACGACGTATTCCGGCATGTTCTCCGGGTAAAGGAGTTCGTAGGCGTGGGTAAGGCCTTTAACCTTTACGCCGTTGATTTTTTCCACAATGGAATTGGAAATGGAGCCGGACAGACGCGCGTTTACCTCATCATCCAGCACTTTGGTGATGATGACCATGTCTTCATGGTCCACGCAGCCGCCGTCTTCCTGGTAATTCCGGATGTCCAGTGCAACGTCCAGCATGGAGATGTCCGCCGCCGCGAGCACGTTGCGCTGGATGGGCTGGAACACCAGGCCTCCAAAGACGACGTAGCGGGGCATTTTATCATATTCCGCCATCAGAAGGTCTCTGGAGGGGGATGGCTTCATCACCATTTCCACCTTCATGGGCTTGCCGTCGCGAATGATATCCAGCGGGAGCCGGTCGTCTTTAAAACAGCGCTCAATGAGTTCTTTCATGCTGATTTTCTGGCCGTCCAGTTCAATCATGGCGGAACTGTCCACATCATAGCCGTCCACTTTCATCAGCAGGTCCCCGTTGCGGAGCACGCCGTCGGCGGAGGACCCCTTGAGCACCTTGCCGATCAGGACGCCTTTTTCGTCGTCCGGCAGGCCGAACGCTTTGCGCATGGCCGGGTTCAGGATGGGCGCAGCCTGAATGCCCATGTCCACGTAACCATCATAGACACCGTCCTTGATGTCTTCCAGAAAGTGGCGGATGACGGGGGTTGGAATCACGTACCCCGTGTTATTGGCGTTGTTCAGGCCCTGGAATGCCACGCCGATGACTTTATTCCCCATCAGGACGGGGCCACCGCTGTTGCCCGGGTTAATGGCGGCGTCCACCTGGATGGTCAGGTGTTCCGTGTTGCGGGGGTGGGCGTACGTGGTGAAATCAATGCGGGAGACCACGCCGCGTGTGACGGAAAGCCTGTTGCCGCCGATGGGGTAGCCGATCACCCTTACTTCGTCTTCCAGATGAGGCAGGTTTTTGCTGAATTCAAAAGGCCGTATTCCTTTGAAGGGCCTGGGATCGTCCGCCTCCAGCAGAGCAAGATCCGCGTCATGGGCGATGAATTTGACCCTGGCGGGAATTTTACGGGAATCTCCGTACATGGAGATATAAATGCGTTCCGCGTTGCTGACTACATGGGCGTTCGTCATGAAGGCGTTTTCCCCGATCAGAAAGCCGGTGCCGATGCCCCCCTGGTAGCGGCCGGTATTCCACGGAGTAGCGTAATCCGGAGTCAGGGAATCCATCTCAATTTTCACGACGCCCTTGTACTGATCATTGATGGAAACGACAGGGCCGGACATGACCTTGTCCACCCCGAAGTCCGAAATGGAAACAGCCGGCTCATCCGCGTGGGAAAGAGCGGCACCGGCCAGGACTGCGCACAGCCCTTGAAAACAGGTGTGGGAATGTATCATACGCAAAGATGAAGATTGTGTTGCCAGGGAAGGTTTTGTTGTTACAGGTTGCTTTTGCGGCTTTGTGTTGCCAGGCTTTCCTGGAAGGAATTGACTTCCTCCAGCAGGGATGAGAAACGTTCCGCTATTTCGCCGTCCATCTGGTAGCCGCGGATGTCCAGCGCAGCTACCGTCTGGCGCGTTTGTTCCACGCACAGGGCCATGCGGGCGGCCATGGTGCAGTAGTCCGCCGCGTCTTCCTTCTCCTGAAGGAGGCAGGAAAGAATGCGCGGGGTGATGTAGCGGATGCAGTAAAAAATCTGGTTCAGGGGTTCCGGCGGCCCCGTCCTGTTCCTCTGGGCTTTGTTGATTTCCCGGCTGAACCGGTGCTGGCACAGATCCGTCAGCTCCATCACCTGCTGGAAGAGGGGATGAAACATGCAGGACTGCACTTCCCGGGCCTCCTGTTCGTTGAGAATGTCAAACAGGCTGAGCATGCCGGTGCTTTTGCAGGAACAGGGCGTCCCCGTTTCTTCCGACTGGGCGATGTTGTCCAGCACTTCATCCCAGCCCATGACAAAGGCCACACGGATGTCTCCGCTGGGGTTCAGCCTGTATTTCTGGAATACCTCCTGGTAGGCGATGGCGATGGCTTCCGCCTCCCGCAGGCGTTTGTCCCAGTGGTGGTCGGGCAGGCTTCCGTCCTCCTGGTGGTTGGAATAGGCCCTGGACCATTCCTTTACCTGGGTCCGCAGCATCTGCTGGTTCGCCATGATCTGGGCCTGCTCTTCGCAGGAATCCATAATCCATTCGGGGAGCGAGACTTTGATGGAGAAGACCGTACTTTCCAGCAGCACCATGTCATGGTGGCTGGTGAACCATTCCAGATACAGGGCGTTTTCCATGGTTTTCCTGCCTTTGACAGGCATGCGGCGGCTGGCCGTCATGTCTCCCGCTACTCCCTGGATATGTTCCGGGATCTGGGTAAGTTCTGCGGGAAGGGTCTGGGGAGAGGGATTCCTGAAATCAACCACGCAACCGGCCAGATCCTGGAGGCAGTCCCCCTGCAGGGTGATATTTACCGGATGGGGCATCCCCATGAGCTGCAGCGTAAGGCGGACGGTTCCGCGTTCACGGTTGTCCAGCGTGCCGTAGTGGACGTAGTCTGTAATTCTGAAAATCATATGGGGAAGGGGGATAGAAGGGGAGGAAAGAGGTGAATGCTGAATCAGCAGGAGGCTGCGACCTGGGGCAGTTCCTTGTTTTTCTTTTCTACGGCGTCCATGTTGACAAGCAGTTCCGCAATGGAATCCCAGCGGCCCCGGGTCAGGGCTTCGCGGGCTTCCGCCGGCATCCGGATGGGGAAGGAGCCTTCCTTCCAGGAAGCTGTCATGTTCAGGAGATCAATCGTCACTTCCGTTTCCGGGTGATAGGAAATGTGCCGGGCCAGAGCGGCAATGTCGGCGGCAGACGCGCACACGCAGGGCAAACCGATACCGGTGCTGTTGCCGAAAAAGATTTCCGCGAAAGATTCCGCAATGACGGCTTTGATGCCGGAGCGCCTGATCGTCTGCGGGGCATGCTCACGGGAGGAACCGCAGCCGAAGTTGGAGCCGCCCAAAATGATGGAAGCCCCTTTGAAGCGGGGATCGTCCACCGGGTGGGATTTGGATTGTCCGTTTTCGTCGAAGCGTTCGTCCCAGAACATGACTCCCGCCAGTTCGTCAAACGTGATGCATTTAAGGAAGCGGGCAGGGATGATGCGGTCCGTGTCCATGTCCGGTCCCGGAACGGGAACGCAGGTGCCGGTGATGGAGGTGAATTGGGTCAGAGACATAAAGGAAAAAATTGGAAAGTTAATTCAGGGAGAACACTTCGCGGGCATCGGAGACTTTCCCGGTCAGAGCAGCGGCGGCCACCATGGCCGGGCTCATCAGCAGGGTGCGTCCGGTGGGGCTTCCCTGCCGGCCCTTGAAGTTCCGGTTGGAGGAACTGGCGCAGAGCTGGTCACCCTGGAGCTTGTCTGGATTCATGGCCAGGCACATGGAGCAACCCGCCAGACGCCATTCAAAGCCGGCTTCACGGAAAATGTCCGCAATGCCTTCCTCTTCACACTGCCGGGCAGTCATCTGGGAGCCGGGAACGGCCAGCGCCCTGATGCCGGGGGCCACATGGCGACCCTTGATGAGGGCGGCCACTTCCCGGAAGTCTGAAATGCGCCCATTGGTGCAGGAACCTACGAAGCACACTTGAACCGGCAGCCCCTTAAGAGGCATGTCCGCGGGGAATTTCATGTATTCCAGCGCTTCATTGATCATCTTCCGTTCATCGTCGTCCGCTGCGTCGGATGGGTTGGGAGTGCTGCCGCTGATGCCCGTATTCTGGTCCGGAGAAATGCCCCATGTCAATGTAGGCTCAATGGAAGCTCCGTCAATTTCCACGATTTCATCATATTCCGCATCTGCGTCGGAAGCAAAGCCCAGCCAGCGTTCCACGGCCTTGTCCCAGTCCGCGCCGGTGGGGGCGAACAGGCGTCCTTTGATGTATTCCACCGTGGTCCGGTCAGGGTTCACGTAACCGCAGCGCGCCGCGCCTTCAATGGACATGTTGCAGAGGGTCATGCGTTCGTCCATGCTCATGGCGTCAATGACCTCGCCTCCGTATTCGTAGGCGAAGCCCAGGCCGCCCTTGGCTCCCAGAAGGCCGATGATGTGCAGGGCCACATCCTTGGCGCGCACGCCGGGGGCCAGCTTTCCGTTCACATTGATGCGGCGCACCTTGAGCGGGCTGAGGGCCAGGGTCTGCGTAGCCAGCACATCGCGCACCTGCGTGGTGCCGATGCCCATGGCAATGGCACCGAAGGCTCCGTGGGTGGCCGTATGGGAGTCTCCGCATACGATAGTCATGCCCGGCTGAGTGATGCCGAGTTCCGGCCCTACCATATGCACGATGCCCTGGAGCCCGGTAGGGAGGTCGAAAAAGCGGATGCCGTTTTCAGCGCAGTTCCGGCGCAGTTCCCTGATCATGGCGTCAGCCGTGGCGTCCGCGAACGGTTCCGCCTGGTTGTCTGTGGGAATGATGTGGTCCACAGTGGCAAAGGTGCGTTCCGGGTGGCGCACAGTCAGGCCCAGGTCCCGGACCATTCCGAAAGCCTGCGGAGAGGTGACTTCATGCAGCAGGTGCGTAGCGATGAACATTTGCGTTCTCCCATCCGGCAGGATGCCGACGGTATGAGCGTCCCAGATTTTTTGGAAAAGCGTTTTCCCCATAACTGACATAAGCATCCGTCCGTTCGGGAACCGCGTCAAGATGCAAGGACGTATTGCTGACACGGTCTGTGTCTTACATAAGGCGTTTTTTTGAACATTTCCTCTGCATTCATGGTCTGAATGGGCCTCTTTCCAGCCTTTGGGGCCTTTCCGCCTTTAAGGAAAGGATGGGTTTTATGCCCTCCGCACGTTCCGAATTCCTTTAATACCGGTTAAATTTTTCTTCCCATAGTGCTGCAAAAACGTCTCCGAAACATTTCAACAGGTTTCCTTCCGGCAGGGGGGAGGACATTTCATCCTCCAGGCAGGTCATTTGCACGCCCTGGATGCCGCATGGGGTAATAGCAAGGAAGGGAGGCAGGGATTTCCGGGTTATATTGAGGGCGAAGCCGTGCATGGCGATCCACTTTTTCACCCCGACGCCGATGGAGGCTATTTTACGGTTTTCCACCCAGACCCCTACCAGCCCTTCCCGGATGCGGGCCTGCACGCCGAACCGGGCACAGGTTTCAATCAGGGTGTTTTCCAGGGTGGTGACGTAACGGTGCAGATCCCTGCCGCAGCGGTTCAGGTCCGTAATGGGGTATCCGACCAGCTGGCCGGGGCCGTGGTAGGTGGCCTGGCCGCCGCGGTTGATTTCATGGACGGGAAAGGGAAGCACGGAACCGGGGTGCAGGCTGGCGTGGTTCCGTGTACGCCCGATGGTATAAACCCCGGCATGTTCCAGCAGCAACAGTTCGTTTTCCCTGTCCGGGTCTTCCTGATGGGCCCGGACCAGTTGTTCCTGGAGCCTCAAGGTTTCCTGATAATCTGCCAGGCCGGGAATGCGGATGATGTTCATGCTGCTGAAGGGAGGCCCCGGGACAGTTAGGGAACTCAGTGCGTTCTGCGCACTTGCCGGCCCAGGGCGGTGCGGTACTGGTGCACGGCGGCGGCCAGGGAAGAGGCCATGAAATTCTGATAACGCTCCGTGGCGATGAGCAGGGCCTCCTGCGGGTTGGACATGAACCCTCCTTCCACCAGAATGGCGGGATGCTTGATGGTGCACAGCACGGAATAGCGCGCGCGCTTGATGCCGCGGTCAACCATGGAAATGCCCTCCTTGATGGCAAGCGGTCCTTTCAGCATGTGCCCCTGGACGGCTGTAGCCAGGGCAATGTTCATGCTGTCCTGGGCGTTGCCCTGCAGGGCGTCGTGGCGGATATTGCGGGACATGGAGGAGGAAGTGCCCGCGGGCGCCAGCGTGAAGGTTTCCACCCCGCGGGCAGAAGAGCCTCCGTCATTGAAGTGGATGCTGATGAAGATGGCATTATTGTGCCTGTTGGCAATGCGGACGCGGTCCTGAAGGGCAATGAAGTTGTCCGTGTCACGGGTCATGACCACCTGGTAGCCCATGGCCTTGAGGCGGTCGCGCAGCTTTTTGCCCACGGAAAGGTTGATGTCCGCTTCCCTGCTGATGCGGTTGCGCGTGCCGCTGTCATGACCGCCGTGGCCGGGATCAATGACTACTGTGTTGAAACTGCGGCGGTTGGCGATGTAAGTGGGGCGCAGAACCGGGTCAATGATTTTGTGCAGGTCCATATTGGAAACCATCAGCCCCTTGGAGGGATGGTCTGCCACAGGATAGGATAGCACGAACTTCATGTTGTTCATGAACATCTCCTGGCTGCGCGCCTGGATACGGATTTGAATCTTTTCCGGCACCTCGTAAACTTTCTGCCGCCCTTCCGTGCGTTCCCTGGTCAGTTTGTAATGGGTGCGCACTTCTGACATCGGAATATACTGCACTCCATTAATGATTTCCGGATTCCATCCGAAGGCCGTGGACAACGTCAGCAGAAACATGCCCACAATGCCGAGCACGGCTGCAAATGATGTGCGAGAGGTCGGATACATAGGACGATATCGCATCCAGACTAACGGATTTTTCATGACGCACAAGGGAAAAGTTTCCGTGAAAGATTCTTTTGCGCTTCTGTTTCCGGAGAGAAAAAAGCGGCTCCCGGGAAGGGGAGCCGCCCTGAAATGGCAGTGAAGGAACGGGATCAGGCGGGATTATTTGGCGGTCTTCTCGTCCATTTTGGCCTTGACCTGTTCTTCAATTTCCGCGTACAGCTCCGGGTTGGATTTGAGAGCTTCCTTGGCGGCGTCGCGGCCCTGGGCGATCTGGCTGCCGTTATAGCTGATCCAGGAGCCGCGCTTCTGGATGATATCATATTCCGTTGCCAGATCCAGCAGGCTGCCTACGGAGGAGATGCCTTCATTGTACATGATGTCGAATTCGCATTCCGTGAAGGGAGGAGCCACTTTGTTTTTGACTACCTTGATTTTGGTGCGGTTCCCGGCTATGACGCCGTCGCTGCCCTTGATCTGGCCGATGCGGCGGATGTCCACACGTACGGAGGCATAGAATTTCAGGGCGCGGCCGCCGGGAGTGGTTTCCGGATTGCCGAACATGACGCCGATTTTTTCACGGATCTGGTTGGTGAAGATACAGACGGTACGGGCCTTGGAAATGAAGCTGGTGAGCTTGCGGAGGGCGGCGGACATCAAACGGGCCTGGGCTCCTACCGTGGAATCCCCGATTTCTCCTTCCAGCTCCTGCTTGGTGACCAGTGCGGCCACGGAGTCCACCACGATGACGTCAATGGCATTGGAGCGGACAAGAGCCTCGCAGATTTGCAGGGCTTCTTCACCGGAACTTGGCTGGGAAACCAGCAGGTCGTCCAGGTTCACGCCCAGGCGGGCGGCATATTGAGGGTCCAGTGCGTGTTCCACGTCAATGAATGCAGCCAGGCCTCCGGATTTCTGGGCCTGGGCGATGGCCGTCAGGGTCAGGGTGGTTTTACCGGAGGATTCCGGTCCGTAGATTTCCACAATGCGGCCGCGGGCAAAGCCGCCCACACCCAGAGCGCGGTCAATCAGAAGGTTGCCCGTGGGAATGACGTCCACTTCCATTTTGACGTTGTCTCCAAGGCGCATAATGGCGTTTTCTCCGAAGTCTTTCTGGATTTGGGAGAGGGCCAGGTCAAGGTTGCGCTTGCGGGCTGCCGCCAGTTTTTCCGCTTCGGGGGATAAAGGTGTTTCGTTGCTCATATATCGTAGCGCAGTATAACCGGGACAGCCTTATTGGCAAGTGTTCTGTGGGTCTTCGCAGACTCATTCCTCATTGACAAAGAACAGAATTCTGACATGGGAAGAATCTTGTGAAAACCGGGTGTTCCGTTCGGCGGGAAATTAGGGGAAACAGGGGGAACGAGACCGGAAAAGAAGTTTGGAGCCGGAGAAGAACACGGCTTTTCCGGAGAACGTCTGGACGGCGTTATTCTTCAATAGGCTCCGCAAGAGGAATATCCTCGTAGGAATCGTCAAAGATGACGGGAATGTTGTGCTCCGGAATCAGGTTGATGGAACTGATTTTGCGGTGCGTCTGGCGTGCGTGCCGGAGGGCGCGGGACAGTTTTTCCACCTGGTGTTCCAGGCCGTAATGGCTGAAAGTAGCCTGGCAGTCATTGGTAAAACGCACACAGAAAGACCAGTCGTTGGGCGTCGTTATGGAGACGATGCTGGGAAGGTATTCCGTTACCGTGCCGGAAAGCAGTTCAATCAGTTTCATGGGCGCTTCCAGTTCCCGGATGCTGACGCCGTAGCTGAGTTTGCCGGAACTGGGCGGCCTGAGCGTGACGGAGGGCATGCGCTTTTCCCGGATATAAGGCATGTGGACCTGCTCCATGCAGGGGAAGATGACGCCTTCCTTGTCTGCCAGAGCGCCGTACGTGGCATCTCCCGGGTGAATTCCCAGTTCCGGGCAGTCAATCCAGGCCACGGGGATGCGCGCGTCAATGTCCACCAGCAGCGTGGGGTTGGAGGATATCTGGCGTTTGACGGAAGCCCGGCGGATGGCGGGACATTTTTTCAGGCGCTGCTCCAGCTCCGCGGCGTCTATGGAAAAAATGTTGTCCTGCGGCCCTATGCCCATAACGGAAAAGGCCTGTTCGGAGTTGAAAATGCCGTTGCTTTTCAGGGTGACGGTGTCGATGGAAAGCCAGTCGTATTTGAGGATGTAATCTTTCCAGAGAAAAACGATAGCCCCGATTAAGCCGAAAATAAGCGCGTAAACGGTGACAATGTGGTACAGCTTGCGCCGGAAGAGCCAAAAACGGTAGTTTTTGCCCTTGCGTTCGATGGTCTCTTTTCTGGCCTCCCGTTCCAGAAGAAGCATTTCCGGCCTTTTGGCGGAACGGGGGACTGGCGTTGTGGCTTTGTGCGACATCGGGGGGTGCGGGAGGGGCGACTCCCCGCCCTCTGTCAAATATTACGTTATTTACGGGGGGTGGCTAGCGATAATTCCGCTATTTTTTCGCAGAGGTCTTCATAGGGCCATCCGGAGGCCGCCGCCGCCTTGGGAAGCAGGCTGGAAGGGGTCATGCCGGGAATGGTGTTGATTTCCAGCACGAAGGGGGCGCCGTCTTCCTCGCGCAGCAGTACGTCCACGCGGCCGTACACTTCCACGCCGGCGGCCTTGTAGGCTTTCAGGGCCGCCTCCTGCACGTTGGCGGCGGTTTCTTCCGGAAGATCCGCCGGGCAAATATAATCCGTACCGCCGCCCATATTCATCCACGGGTATTTGTTGCTCAGGTCATAGAAGCCGGAACGGGGGCAGATATGAATGACAGGAAGAGCTTTCCCGTCCAGAATGCCGACCGTCAGTTCCTTGCCTTGAATGAACTCTTCCACCAATACGGTGGTTCCGTGGGTTACGGCTTCCTCCATGGCGGGGAGCACATCCTCCTGCCTGCGGACGATGTGGACGCCCACGCTGGAACCCTCGCAGGGAGGCTTGATGACGAAAGGCAGGGGGAGGGACGGCATCACGATGCCATTGGAACAGTCCAGAATTTCCGCATGCGGCGTAGGAACTCCGGCTTCCAGAAAAACTTTTTTGGATTCTGACTTGTTGAAGCACAGGGCGCTGGAACGGGAGCCGGCCCCTGTGTACGGAACGCCGCGTTCTTCCAGAATGGCCTGGAGGGTTCCATCCTCACCGAAAGTGCCGTGGATAATGTTGTAGGCCAGCTCCGTGCCTTCCGGCAGCCGGAAATCCGGGCCGTGCACGTCCACCTTCGTTACATCGGTGAATCCGGCCCGGCACAAGGCGTCGTAAACGGAGTTGCCGGAAACAAGGGATACTTCCCGTTCTGCCCCGGGACCTCCGAGCAGGAGGGCGATTTTGAGGTCGCGCTTGAGAGTGTTCATATTGGAATAAATAATGAATGGGTTAAAACTGGGGATCCCGGTCTCCGATGACCTGGGCTTCCGATTTCAGGTCGATGCCGCGGTTTTCCTTGGCCTCCTTGCGGATCATGTCGATCAGGATGGTGATGTCCCTCGCTCTGGCATGACCCCGGTTGATGATAAAATTGGCGTGCACGTCTGATACGCAGGCGTCTCCCACGCAGGCGCCTTTCAGCCCCAGTTCATCAATGAGCCTGCCTGCCGGGATTTCCGGCGGGTTTTTGAAGATGCAGCCGGCGCTGGCTCCGACAGGCTGGGAAAGCTTCCGCCTGGCCCGTGCCGCCTCCAGAAGACGCTCCATTTCTTCCGCAGGGGCGGGCTGCGCCTCAAACACGGCCTGAAGCACAAAATTGTGGACCAGGTCCGGAATGGAACGGTACTGGGCGTTCAATTCTTCCCTTGTATGGCTGCGGATTTCCCCGTCTTCATCCAGACAGATGACGGAAACGAGGTTTTTGACCATATCCATGCCCATGGCTCCGGCGTTCATGCGGAGGCTTCCTCCCACATTGCCGGGAATGCCGTCCATCCATTCCAGGCCGCCAAGGCCGTTCTGGACGGCGGTGGAAACCAGTTTTTTCAACCGCACGCCCGCTCCGGCGGTGAGGCGGTTCCCCTGGATTTCCAGCACATCGAATTCTCCCCCGGAGGGGTGGATGACGGCGCCGCGCAGTCCGCCGTCCCTGACAATGATGTTGGAACCGCGGCCAATGACGTGTACGGGGATATTCCTGTCCCGGCAATAGTTGACGGCCGCCTGCATTCCGGAAAAGGTGGAAGGCTCCAGCCAGTACTGGGCGCAGCCGCCTACTCCCATGGTGGTATGGCGTGACATGGGTTCGTACAGCTTGCCTTCCAGAGAACCGCCCGCAGTGCGTTCCAGATCCTCCAGCAGGGCCAGGTCGCGCGCGATGCGCATGCCGCATTCATGGACGTTCCCGGCTCCCAGCGTCAGGAACAGGTCTCCGGGTTTCAGCGCGTTGCCGATGGTGTGGTGGGCTATGCCCAGGTCGGGAAGGTAACGGGTTTCCACGGGGCCGTGCCTGTGCATGGCGTTGATGATCGTCTGCCCGCTTACCCCTTCAATGGGCAGTTCGCTGGCGGGATACACGTCCGCTACGAAAACGAGGTCCGCCTCCTGGAGCACCTTGCCGAAGTCATCCGCCAGAAGCTGCGTGCGCGTGTAGCGGTGCGGCTGGAAGTAAACTACCAGGCGGTTCGGCTGGAGGGAACGGGCAGTTTGGAGCGTGGCGGCTATTTCCGTTGGGTGGTGGCCGTAGTCGTCCACAATCCGGATGGAGGAGGAAAGGTATTTGGTTTCAAAGCGCCGTTTGGCTCCCGCAAAGGAGGCCAGGCCCCGCGTCACCGCCGGGAAATCCACGCCCAGTTCCGTTGCCAGAGCAATCGCGGCCAGGGAATTCAGGACATTGTGGCGTCCGGGTATGCCCAGCTCCACGCGGCCCAGTTCCTCTTTCCCCTTCAACACGGTGAACAGGGTGCGTCCGCGGCGTTCCAGCACGTCCGTAGCGGTGTAGTCCGCATCGGACCAGCCGTAGGAAACGGAATTGGGGTACTTGGCGCAGACATCCTCAGCGCCGGGATGCGCGCGGCAATAAATAATCTTGCCGCGCGTCTGGGAGCAAAGCCGGTCGAACACGGCCTTGATTTCATCCAGATCCTTGTAGTGGTCCAGGTGTTCCGGTTCAATGTTGAGGACGATGCTGTGCTCCGGAATGTAATTTACCAGCGTGCCGTCGCTTTCATCCCCTTCCGCCACCAGGTATTCGCTGTCTTCATTCCAGTGGGCGTTGGTTCCCAGCACGGGGATTTCCGCCCCCACGTAGTGGCACGGACGCATGCGGCCTTCCCTCATCAGGTGCGCGCAGAGGGCTGAAGTAGTGGTTTTTCCATGCGTACCGGAGACCACGACCCCTTTCTTCCCGTTCAGGATGGCCGCCAGGCATTCCGCGCGGCGCATGCAGGGAATATTCAGCTTGCGCGCTGCCGCCAGGGCCGGATTGTCCGCCCGGATGGCACTGGAATAAATGACAATTTCCGCATCGGAAACGGCGTCTGCGGAATGCGGGCAGGAGAAAGACAGCCCTAGGCTTTGAAGCCGTTCGGTCTCTGCGCTGGTCACCCGGTCGCAGCCGCTCACCCGGTGCCCCATTTCCATCAGCATGAGCGCCAGGCCGGACATGCCTGACCCGGCTACCCCGATGAGATGTAGGCGTGCCGGGTGTTCCCTGTCTGTCAGTCTTTTGCGTAAGGTTTCAATCATGGGAGGCTGCATGGTCCGTATGTTCAATGACATTGGCGATGCGGGATACTGCATCAGGCATGTCCAGACGTAAAGCACATTCATTCATGGAGGCCAGCAGGGAGGAATCCTTGAGTACTTCATTCAGGAAAGCCGCAATA
>OHNO01000960.1_pt1 | contig 13609 bp, 7 predicted proteins | sample 1569521 | NCBI WGS metagenome assembly OHNO01 (sample SAMEA3879604, study PRJEB24766) | human gut metagenome | biome: human-associated habitat; feature: feces | place: USA | collected 1985/1987
TCTCCCTTATACAACAGCCCAGCCGGTTGGGGCGAGTGTACCTACTTATGAACAAGCCAATATTGTATACAGTACTTCAACAACTTCAACAACCCCCGGAGTTTCCATCAACATAGACGGCGTTACATATAACGCAGACAGAGCGTTTCCTATTCACCGTAATACAAGAACCGTTTTCTGGATTAAGGGAGGACGGTTGGAGACAATTTTCGGACAAGGTGGTATTGGCTTGGAAGATGATGAATGGGACGGATTAGATTAATTAATTGCTTATAACGGAATAACATGAAAAAGTATTATATATTATCATTCGCCGCAAGTCTGTTCTTTTTCGCCTCTTGCGAGAAAGAAACAATGTTTGCGGAAAATACACTGCCGGAAAAGAACGACAGTGAGGACTACTTCATAAACCCGGAAGACACAGCCGGGATTGTCGTGCCGGAAGGTCATGCGCTGGTTGTTTTTCCCGGAAGCAAAACGCAGACAAGAGCTGCATTGGAAGGGAGTAGTGACCGGATATCCCACCTGAAATATATTGTTTATCAATTGAAAGATGGAGAATATGTGCAATATGGCGAGGTCAGAACCGTGTTCAATTCTCCCGGGGGGAAAAACTGGCCTTATCAGGCGGTGACGACTACATTGCCAACCGCTGACGGGCTGAAGTATAAAGTGGTATTTCTGGGGAATGTAGATAACAGTTTGTTTAAAGGTGAAGAAGTATTAAGCGGTGTCGGGGATGGTAGCAAGTATACAGATGCCCGCATCCACTTGCCTTCCATAGGGAATTTTACCGCACAAAACCTGTTCCACTGGTGTACCAGCCAAGAATTTGATCCCTCCAAGGAGAGTGAGCGGATAATACCTATCAAATTGCAACGCATAGTAAGCCGCAGCATATTGACTACTTATGGCATTCCGGAGGGAGTAGATGCGGGAAACATTGATAAAGATAATTACTCAAAGCGTTTTTACAGCAGCCTGCTGGATAAAAACCACCCGTTAGGACTAGGAGAAAAAGTCTTCGGAGCCGAAGGGATAATAAAAGAACAGATACGTAAGGTGCTTGAAAGGGATATTGTGTTTCCGATTGTTCATTTGTTTGTAAACGAAGAGGGGATTGACAAAGAACTGGAAGTAGTGCAATGGTATAATCAGGTGAAAGATACATATTGGGATAACTATGTAAACGCAGAACGCCAAAAAGGTAATTGGTATTATGATTCAAAAGAATCACTGAAACAGAATAAGACATGGTGGGAGAATAACGGAAATCAGTTTTATAACAAAGTTCCCAATGATATAGTAAAGTTCGCAAACGAATTATATAAAGGAGAAAGTCTGTATATTGAAAAATTACTTGCCGCATTGGAAAAAGACAAGCCTGTATATAGAATCACCTCCAGTAGCTATGAAGGTACAGCAATTACGGAATCTTATTCTAATGCAAAAAAAATTACAGCGGAAGAATTGCAGAAAAGCCAGAAAGCTGACAATTCATTGCTAAAAACATGGTTTGATTACGGCAGTGGAAATATGCGACTTTCGTTGGACGGTGAGATTCCATCCTGTATTGATTTTGATTTGAATGTTCAAGAAACAAAAAGCGAGGAACAGTCTTTCAGCATACCGCTATCGCCTGCCGGAGAACGAAACGACCGTTCTTTGGAAATTATATTGCTGGGCGAAAGAACAGATGCAAAGTCATATAAATTCAACCCTCTCTCTCTTTCTTACAACGGTAAGAATGTGGCTTTGCCTGAAACCGACTTCCCTTCACAAGCCTTGTTGTTTAACCAATCAACAACTTATCGCATTGTTCCGGAAATTCAAAGTATAGGAGACAAAACGGTCGAAATAGAACAAAGCAGTAAAATTGTTTTTTCCTACCAAGATTTTATTGACAGTCTAATGGAGGATATAGCTCAAACACCTATTTCATCATGGGAAAAAGGATATGTGGGAACATTATTTAAGGCGGCATTATATTTTTCGGCAGCGATAACAAACGTGGGTAATATTACTGATATCGACTTAGATTGGAATGATAACACAGGATTGCTGTCTTCTGGAAACAATCTAAATCTTTACGACCAGCCCTATATCGAGTTCAAGATACCCGATTTCAGTACCGATAACCTGAACTGTACGCTAAAATGGGAGGCTAAATAGAATTACATCTCTTATTGTCTAATCAAATAAAGTTTAAAGCAATGAAGAAGTTATTGATGTTTCTTGCAGCTTGGTCATGTTTGTCGGGGCCGTTGCAAGCGAAAAATGATCCGGTCACATTGGAGAAGATGACTCCGTTGGTTGGAAGGAATTGTGTGATCAACCAAATCGACAAAGAGCTGGTTGACGTAATCGGTCTGGAGTCTTCGTTGGGAAATCTGGTCGATACCAACGTTGATAATTACGCCAGCCTTAGCGGACTGGCTGGCGTAGATGTCGCTTACCATCAGATTGTGTCGGTAAAAGACGTTAAGTATGTATATGAAGGAGGCCAAGAGGCCGGATTCGTAATCCAAAGTGCTTCGGAAGGTACGAACTTACTGACTGTGGATGTGTTGAAACTGTTTGTCATTGAAACTTATTTGAATGGAGAGAAGCAAGAGGGTTCTGTTTATCAAGAGGGCGAAAGCGGACTACTGGATCTGAACTTGATAACTATCGCGTCAAACGGGCAGACGAAAGTCTCCATCCGTACAACCAAACCGTTTGATGAGGTCCGGCTTGCCGTTTCCGGAGTGAACGTTGAGGCTTTTAAAAGCTTGAAACTTTACTATGCTTATGTGGGCGAAAACCCAATCCATCCTATTACCCAGACTAGATTTTATCCGAATGCCTCTGTTCTCGGCCACCGTTTGAATGGTATCGGCAACGAATGGACTACCGCTATCTGGAACTGGCCGGACCAGAAAGAGAAACTGGTAGGCATAGGCTCGGAAGACAAAGGTGTAGGATTCGGCACATTGAGTAGCTTGCTGACCGAACCACGTGTGACGGTGGATGCGGGAGAGACCATACCGGCAAATACAGAAGTCGGCTTCCTGATAGAAAGCGGTTCTGTTTTAGCCATCAATATCCTGAACAATACAATCCTGACAACCTATGATGCAAGCGGCGAAGAGGTGGAGTCGAAGAAGATTGTTTCGGTATTAGGCTTATCAGCCGTTAGCGGTAGCAGGACTACGGTCAGTATGGTGACAACCAAGCCTTGCCAATCTGTAAAAATCCAGTTCGGCGGTCTGAATGTAGATGTAGGCGGCACGAAAATCTTTTACGCTTACACTCGTGATGCCAACATATATGTAGATACGGAATGCGACTTAAAATTGAGTGCCAATGCTTCTGTTTGTTCTCAAGAATCCTATCAGCTTAGCGGTGTGGACGGCATCATGTGGAGCATTCACAGTCAACCGGCAGGTGCCAATGCGACCGTTTCCGCAAAAGGCCTGGTAGAAGGCATGAGCAAGCCGGGTGAATATGTGATTAAAGCGCAAAAAGGTAATTGTGAGGATTTCGTAACGATTAACAATTCTCCTACATCGCCAATCTCTTCGGAATGTAACCGTCCGATAGTGGGTGAGAATATAATGCCGTTCAGCCCGCCCGGTGGCGGTTGCCTGCTTTGTCTGTCTCCGGAATACGAAGACTTCGGCAATGTGGTAGACGAGGACTTGACCAACTATATCGAATACACCAAAGGATTAGACCTTCTATCGAACACGAGCATTTATGGCGTGCAGAAAATGGATGGAATTTATCCGGCGTCAGAAAGTAATCCTATACGTGTCGGTTTCATTATGCAGGCAACAGACCAGTTTCTGACGGCAGATGTTTTGAAGTTCTTTACTATCAAAACATATCTGGGTGAAAAATTGCAGGAATCCTCTCCGATCGATGAGAACGATGCTGTCGGGGCGAACCTGATCGGTGGAACGAGTAACCAGATGCGCTACAGTTTTGTTGCGACCAAACCGTTTGACAAGGTTTCAATCTGGACAGCAGGCGTGTTAAGCCTGAATCTGAGCAAATACAGAATTTATTATGCGTTTGAAGAACCTGCAAGCAGTGATTGTATGGCCCAATATACTTCGGGCGGTTGCTTGTCTTTGCTTTCTTCCCGGCAAGGCGCTACGATCAATTACGAACGTAGCGGATTTGGTGGTATTGCCAACGTGGGGGCTTCCATGAGAAATCTGGCCAACCTGCTCGATGGAGACATGACTACTTTTGCTTACATCAACAAGGTTGCGGGTGTCGCTGCAAACACGACCTTGTCTATCAAGACTGATAAAGTGTTTGAGGATGGATATCAGACAGGTTTTGTTGTCGAAGAACAAACTTGGTTGGGTAATGTGGATTTATTACGTCTACTGCGTGTGAAAACTTATTTGAACGGTATAGCTACCGGCGATGAGTCCATTAAGCCGGAAGTTCTTTCTCTGGATTTGATAGGTTCTTATGGAAAGTCTTTGGTGGCTATCACTCCGACGAAACCGTTTGACGAGATTCAACTTGACATGGGCGGTCTGGTTGACGCATTGGTGGAATTAAAAGTATATGGGGCATTCGTGCAGCCTGATACCGACGGTGATGGAATCCCGGACTGTATGGACAAGAATCCCTGTGGAGAGGAATTGATCCCTTTTACGACCGGTGTATATTGCGTGGGAGATCAAGTGAAAGTTTCTTTTTCAGGGGGAAACCCTCAAAGCGATTATACCTTACAGATTGGAAATGCCTCATACCCGTTCACTGACGGTTATGTTGAATTTCAGGCCGAGACTTCCGGACAATTCAAATGTGACATTTTGATGGACGGTGAGGAGGTTTATACCAATTTGCCTATAACCATTCATCCTTTGGAAACCCAATGGACGGGTGCGATATCTACGGATTGGAATGAATGGGGTAATTGGACGAAAGGAACGCCCTATATATGCACAAACGTAATTATCCCATCTGTAGAAAACCTGGAAACAGGCAATGGTGTCAATTATCCGATATTGGAAGAAGGCTTGTCTTATTATTGTAACGGCATCCACTTTGCCCCGGGCGCAGAGGTAATCCGTCAAGATTTACTGATGTATACGAAAGCATGGGTAGAACTGAAAGTGTTACCTCAAAGGCAATATATGGTATCCATACCTTTGAAAGAAACATATGCCGGTGATATTTTTATTGGCTGGGATGAAGACTCTACAGAAGTGCTGCCTTATGAGTCTCGTGAACCTTTCACCTCTTTGAAAGGACATGTTAAAAGACAAAATCCGTCTGTAACAAGTCGTGATTGGAATGTAAGATGGATGGTTAACGCAACAGACAAGCTTTTGGCATCCGGGTTCACAATGTTAGCAAATAACGGAACCGTTTTTGATTCGGCAACTCCATTTATATTCCGTTTTGGAAAAGAGGATCTGGAATATCAAAGATATACGGCAGATGGTTCATTTGAGGATGGCACAATTAGGATAGATAGGGATGGTGCCAATGTCGGTAAGTTTATTTGGGATAAGGAAGGTGAAATAGATAAATTCCCATATAGGGATACCCTGAATATTAATTCCGGCAAATATTTTGTTGTAGGAAATCCTTTTATGGCTCATTTGAGTGTTTCTAAATTGATAGCCAAAATCAATGAGAATGGTGGTATTGTACAGCCATACGTCAAAGTGTATGATGGAAATCCCGATAATTCGACAGTCTTGCCAACAAGACCGATGGTTACTTTAGACGCAACCGATACTAATGCTAAGATTGCTCCAATGGAGGCATTTTTCTTGGAATCTGTAAATAATAGTACCCGTCAATTAATCGTTCCATTTACTCCGGACATGATGGCTCATGGCGATTATAGCGTGGTAGAACCTGCTTTACCGAAAGCCCGTTCCGCCGAGACTAATGAAGCAGGCATCAGTCTTGCGGACATCAAGGCTTACGCCAAAAACGGTGAAGCCGTTATCTCCTCCAGCGAGACAATCACAAAGGTAGAGGTGGTGACTATCGCGGGACAGGTCCTCTTGGCTAAACGGCCGAACTCAACCGAATGCCGTATGGCATTGGGCGAAGGCGTGAACATCGTCAAGGTGACAACGGGGAACGGCACGCAGAATTTCAAATTGGTGAAATGATTTTTTTGACCCTATATATGATCGAATCATTGACCGATGATATTCGATCAGCGTAAATCCCTGTCGGTGGACAGGATGGTTTACAAGGCAACGACCGGCTTGTGAAAGTAGGCGTTGCCTGTTTTTTCTCAGAATGATGCTAAAAGAAATAAATATGAAAAACGAATTATTTTTTAATGACTATCTTGGATTCAAGGTAAACAGTCGTAAGACAATGCTTCCGGAAAACCGGACAGGAAGTTTGCTGACCGGAATGATCGGTGCCGGAGAGATACCGGTCTATGCGGACTGTCTTTCTACGGGGCTTCCATCCCGTATATCAATGGAAACGATGTTCAGGGAATGGGCCATCCGGAACAAGGAGGAGGCGGTGCGCATCATCGCCTGGCTGAAAGCTGAGGGTTGTAGGGAGCTATACCGAAAGTATTATCCTTTCATTGACCCGGGCATCTCCCCGAGTGAATGTAAACAGAGGACTGCCGAAAAATATACGGACGGTTCCTGTCGGGAATCTATAATCTATCCTTTCTCACATTCCATCTATTCCTTATATTCCTGCATGAGATTTATGGAAAATCACCCAGACTTTGCGTTTACCCGAAATAATTTGCCCTCGACAGTCATCGCTTGGGACATGAGCCGCTTGATCCTGCTTGCCCGCCTTTGTTTTGATTGTGGTTATCTGACCGAAAGGCAAGCGTGGGAGCATATAATTGAGGCAGACCGGAGGGCATGGAAAAACTACACTGGCATACAAGGATTTTTCATGGGCTGTCTTTCCGGTTGTGCTTTTTCCAACGGACGGAACGAAAAATTTGACAACTGCCTGCGTACCGTGGAAAAATGGGCTTGGCTATATTCAAATAGTATTGTATGAACGGACAATAAAATAACATTTAATGATTTGTTTATGAGGATAGAGGATACTTCATTGCAGCAGAAAGTTATTTTGGGGTATATGATACTGATCGTAGTGATTTGTAGCATAGTTGCCATTTTGTTACATGAACGAAGCTATATGAAGGAGATAAAGACGGAAACCTCTGAAATCCGCAGGATACGCCATGATGTCAGTGCCGCACACCGTGGCATTACAGAACTTGCCACACGAGGAGAGTCCGTTATGGCATGGGAGAATGCCGATTATTGTGAATACCGCAAAAGACGTCTGAATATTGACAGCCTGTTACAGGCCTTGAAAGTAAACTGCGGGACATTTGTCCGTCCCGAGCATATAGATACGTTGCGCAGCCTGCTGGAGGACAAGGAAAAACACCTGCTGCAAATCATGGAAACTTTTGACCGGCAAGAAAAAGCGGACAGCCTTTTGGTCACCCGCTTACCAGAAGTGGTGAGGCAGGCTACCCATATTCGTACCGTGAAGCAGAGGAAAGAAGGGCTTGCCGGATTTTTGGGTGGAAAAAAGACCAGACAGCTACTTCCGTCTGCCCAAAAACTGCACACATTCAGCGGCAACCTGATAGCCATGCAAAAGGAAAGGACAGAAGCAATGGCGGCCTATACCGATAGTCTACGGAACCGTAACAGGGAACTAAACGGCAAGTTGTATTCTTTTATTACCTATCTTGATGGAAAAGCGGAAGTATCGTTCAAGCAACGGGAAGAGAAGGTGACTGAAGCATGGGAACTGTCATACAGATTGTTTTCAGTCGTAATCGTATTCGCTTCCATTCTGTTGGTCGTTTCATTCTTAATTATAAGGCATGACATACGGAAAGAGGAAAGCGTGAAATCGCAGCTTAGAAAGATAATACGCGAGAATAAGGACCTACTGGAAATGCGCAAGCAAATCATTTTAACCGTTTCACACGACATACGCGGACCGTTGGGCAATATCAACAATTGTGCGGAACTGGCTTCGGATACTCGCGAGAAAAAGAAACGTGAAGGTTATCTGGAAAGCATCCGTCACTCCTGTCAGCACATCCTTCGTTTAGTAAACAATCTGATGGATGTATATAAAATCAACGAGACTCGTGACATACGCAATGACGTTCCTTTCCGTCTGGAAAAATTGCTTGGCAGTGTTTCGGAAGAGTATGCCCGCAAAGCCAATGACAAGGCGTTGTTGTTCAAGCGGGAACATAAGAATTGTAGCGTTACGGTCAAGGGCGACGCTGACAAACTGGAACAGATATTGGATAATTTGCTGACGAATGCTGTGAAATTTACTCCGTCGGGTACGATAGGTTTCTGTACTGAATATACCACCGGAAAACTATTTGTGGAAATCTGCGATACGGGCATAGGTATGGACAGGGAAACGGTGGAGCGTGTCTTTCGCCCGTTCGAGCGTGCGGCACAGGAGGTAAACTCCGAAGGGTTCGGTTTGGGACTTTTCATCACCAAAGCTCTTGTAAAGGTGCTGGACGGCACCATTGATGTGAAAAGCCAGCCGGGTAAGGGGACGATGTTCCACCTTATGTTTCCTTTGCCGGAAACCACAGAGAAGGTGGAAGCGGAAGAAGTACCGTCACAAATACCGGCAGTACTTCCCAAAAGGGTACTTGTGGTGGACGATGATACCATCTTATTGAAAATTGCCGAGGACATGCTTGGACGCAACGGGGTGATATGTACAACCTGTCATAACGCAAAGGAAGCGGTCCTTGCACTCCGTAATTCGGACTACGATTTGGTGCTGACTGACATACAGATGCCAGTGACTGACGGCTTTGGCCTGTTGAAATTATTCCGCAGTTCGGATATAGGTAATTCACGCACTGTTCCTGTAGCAGTGATGACGGCACGGGGAGACGGTGATTCGGGTGTGTATGTCAAGTCCGGATTTTGTGGCTATATCCATAAGCCGTTTTCCATGAAAGGGCTGTTGGCATTCATATCTTCCGTGACTACCGGTCATATTTCCGGAAAATTTTTTTTTGACTATGAGCGCCTGATGGAAAATACGGATGACCGCCGACATATGTTTGGCCTTATTGCGGAGGAATCGGAAAAAGATCTGGCCGAACTGGAATGTGCACTGGAAGGGCATGATCGTGCAATGATGCGGAAAGCTGTACATAGAATGATGCCGGTATGGGAACTCTTGGGAGCCGACGGACAATTGTCGGATTACCGGTGTGCCTTGCATGACAAGGCGGTGAGTGATGAAATATTAAAGGAGCACACACTGAAAATCATGGAACAGATAAGGACATTGATTGATGAAGCCAATAATGAAAAGAGAAAAATAAATGATGAAAAAGACAATATTGATTGTAGAGGATAATTTGATACTCTGCGATATTTTAGAGAAGTGGCTGTTGCAAGCCGGTTATGAGGTTATTACAGCCGTGGACGAGCCTACGGCCCGCCAGAAAATCAAGATGCGGGATGTGGCACTGGTGCTGACCGATGTACGTCTGCCTAAAGGCGACGGCATCAGTCTTTTGGAATGGAGTGTGGAAGAAAAACGTGATATCCCTTTCGTGGTGATGACCGAATACGCCTCCATAGCCGATGCCGTACGTGCCGTCAGGATGGGGGCAAAGGACTATCTGCCCAAACCCGTATATAAAGACGGGCTGCTGGAACTGCTTCGCGGATTGTTGAAGCTACCTGTCTCCATATGCCGGCAACAAAAAATATTGGAACGTCACAGCCCCGCAGCCCGGAAAAACGACCGGATTGTCCGACGTGTGGCAGGCTCGGATCTGCCGGTGATGATCCTCGGGCCGAACGGATGCGGAAAAGAATCCGTAGCCCATGCAATTCATCAGTACAGCGCACGCAGGAACAAGCCTTTTGTAGCTGTCAATTGCGGTTGTATCTCGAAAGATCTGGCGGCCTCGGAGTTTTTCGGTCACATGAAAGGTGCGTTCACCGGTGCGTACAGGGATGTCACCGGTTATTTTGAAACGGCCCGCGGCGGTACACTCTTTCTGGATGAGATAGGCAGTATGCCCCATGAGGTTCAGGTCTTGTTGCTTCGGGTATTACAGGAAAAGGTATATACTCCGGTAGGTGACCGTAAAGAATATGAAACTGACGTGCGTATCCTCTCCGCTACGAACGAGGATATGGAACGTGCCATGCGTGAGGGGCGTTTCCGGGAAGACTTGTACCACCGGCTTGCCACATTCGAGGTCCGCCAGCCTTCACTTGCCGAATGCCCTGAGGATATTCTTCCCCTGGCCGATTTCTTCCGCAGACAGTATTCCGAAGAGATACGCATGGAAACCTCCGGATTTACCGAGGCGGCTCAAACAGCCATGCTCTCTTATTCCTGGTCCGGCAATGTACGCGAACTCGGAAACCGTGTCAGACGTGCCGTTCTTTTGGCGGAAACCCCGTTACTGACCCATAAGGATATGGGACTTGTCGGGGCTGTACGTAAAGCGGGATATGGAAAAAGGAATGCCTTATCAGATAAGCCCGACGAAAGGGAATTGATTGGTAAGATCCTGAAAGAAAGCGGAGGCAATATCAGCCGTGCTGCTGAATTGCTGGGATTGAGCCGTCCTACCTTATATAAAAAAATAGAGAAATACGGATTGAAATAGACCGTTTATTCCCTTCTTACGTACACAAGCCGACAGATATCATTGGAAAATGTCTTGCAGGCATGGAGTTTCCACCGGCAGGATTGAAAACTTCCTGTCAAGGAGATTCCACTGCCATAAGAAAGGGGAAGCTGGTACATGATGATTTCATCCACCAGATTGTACCGGAAAAGCCCCTTTGCGTATTCCGCACTTTTTTCATCTTGTATTTCAGCCAGATAAACACAATCCTTGTCATACTTGTCTTTCACGTCCAGCAAGTCCATCAGACCGTAATGGGGATATATGCGGAAAGTGGCTTTTTCCCGCCACTTGGGAAATCCGTACCGGGTATTTTCTTTCACCCACCATGTGAGTGTTTCGTCCCCATGGGGAAGGAACCCGTCAAGGGTTAGAGCCATAATGACTTGAATTTTTGCCATACCTTGTTCCTGTTAAAAAAGCGTGACACCCACGCATTCCAAACAGAGGCTCTGGTAAGCCCAAACAGAGATGCATGGGCTCACGCTATAAGATATAGCATAAGCCTCACGCAATAGCCTCTGTTTTTTTGAAATTTACCAGATTTCTGTTTGGAGACGTCTTGCGACTTATGTATGATAATCAGCAAACACTTTCATAGATTGCTGTTATTTTTCTATTTTAATTTTCAAATATACGGATTTTTTCCGAACAGGTTGCATATAACATGAGTTTATTTTTGTGGTTTGCCGGATTTCTTGTCTTTTTCATCTTCCAACCCTAACCGCTTGCAAAGTTCCGGATCTGCTTTTATCCGTTCCATTTCCATGTTAATGATAGCTTGCGCATCCGCCTTGATCTGGTCGTAGTTGCGCTGTATCTGCTGCATCATGATGTCGTTACCATCCTTGTCCTTAAATTCATTGATGACAGGGATTTTCCGGTAAGCCTTTTCCTCCGCGCCGACTTTGGCATGGTCCACAATGATTTCAGCATGGAATATTTTCTGGTCTATCTTTTCGCCAAAATTGTCGGAAACGGCTCCGACAAATGTACCCTGGGACAGGTTGGCAATCTTGGAAGCCGGGATGAGCGAGTCAAGTTGTGTGCTAATGGAGGTGGAGACATCCTGGCGGTTGATGGAGACAGACTGCCGCTGCTGGAGCACTTTGCCGAAACGTTCGGAAAGCGTCTTCGCGGTTTCTCCAACCACCTGACCGCTGAAAATATTGCCTACCGTGTTTTGGATGACCTTCGACTCTTTTTCACCGTAATCGCGGTTCAACTGGCTAAAATCCTGAAAGCCGAGACAGACCGCCACCTTGTTGCTTCGGGCGGTAGCGATGAGGTTGTCCAATCCACGGAAATAGATGGTCGGCAGCTCGTCAATGATGACAGTGCTCTTAAGCTGTCCTTTCTTGTTGATGAGTTTGACGATGCGGGAATTGTATAGTCCAAGTGCCGCCGAGTAGATGTTCTGCCTGTCCGGATTGTTACCCACGCAAAGCAGCTTGGGCTCTTTCGGGTTGTTTATGTCCAACGAAAAATCATTACCTGTCATCACCCAATACAACTGTGGGGAAATCATGCGCGTAAGGGGAATTTTTGCCGAAGCGATCTGGCCCTGGAGCTGGTCCTGGGCGCCCCCTTTCCAGGCATCCATGAAGGGGGAAAGGTAGTTTTCCAGCTCCGGATACGAGGTCAGGATGGTAAACAAATCCGAATAAGGCTTGTTAAGCAGTTCCACCGCATGCGGAAAGGAACAATAAATACCGTTTTTGTAAATTTTTAGGTACCAGATGATTGCGGCAAGCAGAATGATGGGTGACTCCACAAAGAAATCCCCCTGCTTTTCAATCCAGGTGCGATTGAGGTTAAGCATTATCGTATAACTCGCCTCATACGCATCGGAGGGATTGCAGCGGTGTGACCTGCGCGGATCGTCGAAATTGATGACATAGAACCGGGGCTTGACCTTGTACTTGTCCATGTTGTTCAACAACGTATTGTAAGCGATGGTGGAGAGGTCGTCGAACTTGTAATCGTAGATGTAACAACTGTATCCTTTGGAAATCATCTGGCGTATGTAATTGTTTACCACGGCATACGACTTGCCCGATCCGGGCGTGCCAAGCACGATGGTGGCACGAAAGGGATTTACCACGTTGATCCATCCGTCATTGAGCCTTCCACGGTATTGGAATCTGGTCGGCAGATTGACAGAATACTCATTTTCCATCAGCTGTGTTTCCTGCCCGAAAGACTCGTTCTCATTGTTGAACACATCGGTCATCAGGTTGTTCTTGTAGAGCCGGCTCATCCATAACCCCGCCATCAGCAGACCGAGATAACCGGTGGTAAGCGTGCTTACATACATTATGGTACTTGCCGTATGTGGCAGCGGCAAATCCAGCAGCCACCAGTTCAGAAAAAAGAACGTACATCCGGCAACCAGTGCCGCATAGATTTTTGGCCAGGTGATTTTCTCTCCCTTGACCCCGTGCGTGCCCATACAGGAGATGGCCAGCAAAAGCACCGCCAGCAACTTGCTCCAGAGGATGTTGTCGAAAATGCCCGTGTGAATGTTGAAGTTTACCAGAATCTTGTCTATGACCGCAAGATTCAGATGCCATGCGGTCATGCTCGGATAGCAGTACACATAGACGTGCACCACCAAAAGAAAAATACTCACAGCCCTGCCGAATTCCATTATCTTAGCGAGAGCCCTCAAATCGTCTTCCTGTTGCATAAGGATTGTATATAAATGGGTTGATACTTGTTTTGTCTAAATGCCACGCGACTTGCGGCTGGCTTTCTTCCTTTTCTTCATGCGTGTCAAGCGATGCGGTATCTCCGCCCGAAAGTACGCTTGACAGCATTGCGTCTATTTGTTCTTGCGTAAGGGTATCAGCCAAAAATTCGCCCCCCTTTCTGTTTTTCTCTTATTCTGACGTTTCGGTCGGTGCCGATGTCAGTATATCTGTA
>OHNO01000962.1_pt1 | contig 13563 bp, 7 predicted proteins | sample 1569521 | NCBI WGS metagenome assembly OHNO01 (sample SAMEA3879604, study PRJEB24766) | human gut metagenome | biome: human-associated habitat; feature: feces | place: USA | collected 1985/1987
GGCTTGCCCGCAATCAGCGGCGTCGTGCGCGAGGGCGAAGACGGCGCGGCGGCAGCCGGAAGATACGACGACGCGGGTGTCTACGGCATAGACTGGTCTCAGGCGGAAATGGCCGACGGCAATCTCGTCCTTGACAAAACCAATCTCGAAGAGATATTCGGCGGACTTACGTTCACAATCAATCAGCGTGAACTCAACCTTGAGAGCGCCATACTTACGGGGCAGAATAAATACTATGACGGCTCGTCCGTCGCAAGCGGCAGCATCAATATCGAAGCTCTGCTCCTCAACAACGACAGCGTGAGCGTGGAGTTCGACGCGGAGTACTGGGACGGAACGCAGGCGGTTGCCGAGTTCGGCAACGACTATTCCGTGCGTTTCTACAACCTCGCGCTCAGCGGCACCGATGCGGGCAATTACATCATCCCCGAGAGCATTACAGAGCTCATCACGGATGCAATTTACCGCATTATGCAGGAGATAATCGCCGTCAACAAAGAACATTTCGTCGTGAACAAGACCTATGACGGGAACACCGCCATCGGCACCGACGATATTACTATCAGCAGCAGTTCCGCACTCTTCGGAAGAGAGTTCAGCTATATTTCCGGTACGTTCACGGTGTCGGATGCGGGCACGGTCATCATCAATACGTTGCAACTGTGGTTCCCCGACCTTGCGTGGATAGGGGACGGGATTGTAGAGGAATACTACAACCTCGGTATGGACGTTGAAGTGCGTGCACACGAGAGCGGAGAGGGCACCGTCTTCGAAATCAGCAATCTCTCCGGAACGATAGATGCGCGCACAATCACTCCCGACGACATCGTGTTCAATTTCGCGATGAGCCGCGCTTACGACGGAGAAACGGCTGTCGAGGTCACGTTCGAAGTGACTGCGGAGTTTGCGGGGCAGATTACGGGCTTTGACATCAGCGACCTCGGGCTTGCTTTCGTTGCCGGTACATCTTCCAAAAATGTCGGCAATTACGTCGTCGATTTCACTGATGTGACGCTCGGCAGCGCCAACTATGCGTTGTCCTCCGAGTTTACCGCCGACGGCTGCGCCGCTCTTGAAAGAAAGGTCAACGGTTCCGTCACTGAGGACGGCGAGGGCGCTCCTTACAGCATTGTCCGCAAGGAACTTACGCTTGAAATCGCATTCCCCGACAAAGTGTACGACGGCGAGTCTACCATCAATCCTTCGGGAATTGAACCCGAAGTCAGCGGGCTTGTCGGCGAAGAGAGCATAACCGTTGATGCGACTGCTTATACGTACTCCGATGCGCAGGGCGCACCCGACCAGTATGTACAGGGGACTGCCGAAAACGGATGGCTGCACTATGTCACCGTTTCCGGTTTCAGAATCACTCCCGACGGAGAAAGCGGCTTCGATTGGGGCAACTACACGTTCTCCAGTTCCAGCGTCGACCTTGACGGAATGCCTACCTCCGGCTCGGAGCAGTATACTATCGAAACTTACATTATGGCGGACGCCGCGGTGCTTTCTCCCCGAAGCATAAGCGTTACGCTGAACGACATCAAGGCGAACGACAAAGTCTATGACAACACCACGACCGCGACGCTCGACCTCAGTGCCGTGACTAACAACAGCATAAATGCAAACGACCGCGCCGCGTTTACGGACGGGAGAGTGGTGTACACCTACAATGCCGCGTTCGACACCAATTCGCCCAATGTCGGGACTCACAACGTCAAAGTCGATTCCCTCGGCATTGCCGTCGGCGTGTCCGAGGACAGTGAAGATTATGACCCGGCAACCAGAATCGCGAGAAGTTATGTCTTCGCGTTCAGCGGCTCGATAACGACCGGTTTGACGGCGAACATCACGCCCGCGCCGCTTGCGGTAGAGTTCACGCTGCCTTCCAAGACGTATGACGGACTGGCATATACGGGCATTGACGAAACGAAACTTACCGTCGGTGAAGGCATAACTCTTACGGGATTTGTCGAGGCGGAATCGTATGCGTCGAACTATGATGTCACCGTGTATGGCGCGGGATACAATCCCGAGGATATCGATGTCCAGGACGGCCGTGTGAATACGGGGTTTGTCTACGGCTTCGTTCTCACAAATTCCAGAGGGCCCGTCAACTACTATCTCGTGTTCGGAAGCAACGAGAGCGCCATAGAGGGCTTCGAGCAAGTCACCGAACTCGGCGGACTTGCGAACCTCAAAGAGGGCGACGAGGGATATTACGCTTATTATTATGACTTTGCGACTACCGAGTATTATGTCGCAAGCGAGTCCGAACTCCGCGCAATCGCAGCCAACGAGAATATCTATGCCAAACTCGATGTGCTTGCCGACTTTGTCTACAACAACGAAACGCTCTACATTCTCGGAGTCAAGGACGGATATGAGCTGACGGAAGAAGAGATTACGCAGCTCGGGGATTACGGCGCGCTTTCGCAGGAATTCCGCAGTGCGGATGCGACGGGTTCCATTGACCCTGCAAGGATTGGGTTTACGGTCAATCCCGTCAATAACAATGTGTTCACCAAGCCTTTCGACGATACGGCGACGCTCACCGGTCCCGAATACAATGTGGACTACACCGTCGAACTTACGCTCGAAGACGGTTCCGAACTCGGTCAGGTGGGGTATAAAATAGGCAACATTTCAATTTCGTTTGTCGATGCAAATGTCGGAACGGGCAAAGACGTCGTCTTCACCATCGACGGAATAGTCGACGGCGACAATATGGCGGTGGACACCAACAACTTCGTCTTCAATACGGAGGACAACAGCTATACCGTGTCCAGGCTCGGTTCCATCACCGCAGCGACGAATTCTGTCGAAGTCCAGCTGATGGACGGAAGCGGAGAGAGCACCGAAGGTCTCACGGGTACATACGGCGGCGAGATTGCCCACAGCGTAAAATACACGTTTAACGGCAAGAATATTCTCGTCGACGCCGACGGTTACGCCTATATCCTCGCAAGCGACTGGGCGGAAGCGTTCGGTCACGGAGCAGACGTTCCCCAGCCCGTGGGCAGGTCTTATGTGAACAACGGCGACGGCACGTTCACCCTGAATGCCGCAGGCGAATACATCCGCATCAACGGCACGTTCTCACAGGCGGTGCCCGTGACGGCTGACGGAAACGAAATATTCTCGGCGGCGGACGGCACTCTGGCAGTCGGTGCAGGCACTTACAGCCGCTGCGTCGTCAACGTCAAGGCGACAAACTTCAATATCAATCAGCAGACCTCGACCGTTACGGTCAATAAAGCCACGCTCAACGTCACGGTGTCCGGCAATTATACGGGCGACGGCGGCTATACGTTTGTGGCGGACTATTACGTCGGCACGCTGCCTGCGCCTGCATTTGCGGTGCAGAGCGGACTCGCAAGTGTCGATAATGCAGACGACATACTCGCGCAAATCGGTTACGGCTATACGCTGAACGGTGCGGCAATCGACATCGCGACCGCGGATATTACCGAAAACGCCGGCGCCGATTATGTCCTCACCGTCGACGACAGCAGACTTGCCAACTACGATGTGGTGATAGTCGGTGCGGACGGTGTGTCCGTGACGCATACGTTGCTCATCAAGCTGCCCGACCTTTCCAAGACGTACACCGTGCCCGAAGACCTCGAAAAGCCTTATCAGAGCGGAGAGGCTGTTTCGCTCGATATGATTGTGAACGGGCTTGACGATTTCGACAAGACGGCAGAAACCACCGTTGAGTGGAGACAGGGTGACACCGTGCTCGAAAGCGCTCCCGTGAATGCGGGCGAGTACACCTGGTCCGTGACGGTGAGAAGACTCATCGACGACGGCAACGACGAACGCAACTACTATTATGTAGGCGAATTCACCGCGTCGGGCAGCTTCGTCATCAATCAGCGCAGCGTCATTGTCACGCCCGATGAAAACCTCGGCTTCACTTATGACGGCGAAGAGCACATAATAGACCTCGACAAACTCTCTGCAACGGATGCATTGAGCCGTGAGGAAGTGATTGGCTTCTTCGATGACATTTCCGTGGGCTACACCCTGAACGGCGAGGCTGTTGACGCTATGCTCAATGCCGGCGGATATTCGGTCGTGCTGACGGTCGGCGGTGATTTCGTGGGCAACTATGTCATCGAAAACCGCATAGGCACCATACGCGTGGCGCAGGCGCCTGTCGTGGTGACGGTGGATGCGGCGAGCAGGACTCACGACGTGACGGACGGTTCGGACGGATGTGAGATAACCTTCACCGCGCAGGGACTCGACACGGACGACTTCACGGTGACTTACCGCAACAGCAGCGGTGTGGTGGTTTCTTCCGTCACGACCGCGGGTGTGTACACTTACACCATCACCAGCAACGACCCCAACTATTATGTGTCCGGCGGCGGCACGGGCAACCTTACCGCCACGATAAGCCGCGTGACTTATACCGTGGACGAAATCGATTACGTCACGGTGGACTTCGGCGACAACCCCGTCACCGTCAACTACACGCTGAACAACTCGACTGTTGCGGAGGGCACCAGCTTCTGGAACATCGTGGACACCAATGTCCAGGCGCTTGCCACCGAAGACGAAGTGCTCACCACGAGCGGCATCGTCAACGTGGATATGCTGAACGGCAACACTTACGTTTCCACCCTCGGCAACGAGGTCACCGTCACGGTGCGTATGCCTGACGGCGTGAGCGGCGATTACAGAGTGTATTACGTCACGTCGAACGGCGAACTTGCGGAACTCTCCGACTACACCGTGTCGAACGGCTACATCACCTACACGACGAATTACATCTCCGACCTCGTGTTCGTGAACGTGTCCGCACCCGGACTCGTGTGGTGGATTTGGCCGCTTATCGCTGCGCTTGCGATACTCATCATCGCGATAGCGATACTCGTGGCGGTGCTCGTCAAGCTGCACCGTGCGCCCGACCCCGTGCCCGTCGAAGTCGCGCCCATCGACTCGATAATGCCCGCGCCTGTTGCGCCCGCGCCCGTCGACCTGCCTGTTGCGGCGGCGGATATCGAGCCCGTGAACTACGACGCGCCTGCGGCGGTGAGCAAGCACAGACAGCCGCCCACAATCGGCATACGCTGAGGGCAGTCCGACGGCGCGGAAACGCGTCGTACGTGACGGAATTCCGACAGGACGACAAGCCGACCGCCGCAAGGCGGCCGGCTTTTTTATCCGCTTTTCGCTTATGCAATGCAGACTCCCGGGGACGGAGCAAAACAGTCCGAAATCCGGACTGTTTTGCTCCGTTCCCAAGAGTCTGTTCCGATTCTTCGGATGCCGTCAAAAGGACGCAGTCGTTTCGGTGGGGCATAAAATCGGGGCCCCCGTCAAGAAATCTTTGATTTTTTGATGGGGTGTAACTCGGGGTCCCCATAAAACGGATAACATCCGTTTTGTGGGGTTAAAATCCGGGGTCCCCATAAAACGGATAACATCCGTTTTGTGGGGTTAAAACTCGGGCTTGCGCGGAGCGGGGAATTGGAGTATAATTAGTTTACAAATAAATCTTCGGGGGTAATTTTATGAAAATTGCAATCGGCTGCGACCACGGCGGTATAGTGCTCAAACCCGCGGTTATCGATACGCTCACGGAACTCGGGGCGGAAGTGGAGGATTTCGGCACTTATGACGAATCTTCCGTGGACTATCCCGTTTACGGGCTCAAAGTCGCCGAAGCGGTTGCGTCGGGCGAATGCGACGCAGGCGTGCTGATGTGCGGCACGGGCATAGGCATTTCGATTTCCGCAAACAAAGTCAAGGGCATACGCGCTGCGGTGACCACCAACACATTTATGGCGGAAATGACAAAACGTCATAACAACGCGAACATTATCGCGCTGGGCGGCAGAGTGGTTACGCCTGATGAGGCGAAGGAGATAGTCAAGGCGTGGTACACCGCCGAATACGAAGGCGGCAGGCATCAGCGCAGACTCGATATGATAGCGGACATCGAGGCGAAGTATTTCAAATGACCGTCGTCAGATAACAAAAACAAGCGAAAGCGCGGCAGCTGCCGCGCTTTTTTAAGCTCTTAAAGCAGGAAAGGATATTTCCGTGCGGGGAGAGAGCAGGGCAGAAGGAAGAGAGGAAGGAGAGGATTTATCCTTGCGCCGCAGGGACGGCGTTTTCGGGGAAGCCACATCCGCAGTAATGCTGACGGTAAAGCCCGTATTCCTTGCAAAGGCGCACCGACGTGAGCCATCCGTCGTGTTTTTTGAAATCAGATGTCAGATAAGTCACTTCCGCGCGTCGGGCGGCGGCCTCGCCGACGGAATTTATCAGCGCGGCATTTTTGCGCGGACTGACAGTCAGGGTGGTGGCGAAGCAGTCGAATTCCGAGCGGTGTGCCGCAAGGTAATCTGCGGTTTTGCCGAGCCGCAGTCCGAAACATTCCGTGCAGCGCGCGCCGCCTTCGGGCAAGGCTTCCAGCCCTGCCGTCACGGCGGAAAAGTCCTCGGCCGACTGTTCGGGGACAATCAGTTTCACGTCGGGAAAATGCACAAGAAGCTGTTTTAACGTGTCAAGGCGTCTGATGAACTCCTCATTCGGTAAAATATTGGGGTTGTAGAAAAACAGCGTAACGTCGAAATGCGGCGTGACCCGCGGCAGAACGCCCGCCGCGCACGGACCGCAGCAGACGTGCAGAAGAAGACGGAGTTTTTCTCCGCCCGCAATGTGCCTTTCGATTGCCGCATCCGTTCCGTTTGCCGCAGTTTGTCTTGCCATACGACGATTATACCACCGCCGCGGCGTTTGACAACGCGGTGTGAGAAGTTTTGCACGGCTTTTCATATTCCTTTGCACCGAAATATAAGTTGAGTCGCGTGCGCGCGTATGGTATGATAAAAGAGCGCAAAGGTATAAAGAGTGCAGAGGTGCTTATGGGAAAGCGTATTATTCTGAACGCCGCAGGGGTGAAAAAGACTTATAAGGTCGGGGAAGTCGAAACCGAGGTCCTGAAAGGCGTTGACATCTCGGTGGATGACGGCGAATTCGTCGCGATAGTCGGCGAGTCCGGCTCGGGAAAATCCACCCTCCTTTACATCCTTGCGGGGATAGACAAACCCACGGAGGGCAGCGTCGAGCTTCTCGGCCGCGACCTTTCCGCGGTTTCGGACGAGGAACTTGCCGCAATGCGCAGGCGGGAAGTTTCGTTTGTGTATCAGTTTGACAACCTTGTCCCTCACCTCACCGCTTACGAAAACATCATTCTGCCTTTGCGGTTGGACGGAAAAAAGGAAAAGGATTGCGCCGCGGCTGTGGAGGACGTCTGCCGTTTTCTCGGCATAGAAAGCAGGCTCAACAACCTGCCGCGCCAGCTCTCCGGCGGCGAACAACAGCGCGTCGCCCTTGCGCGTGCGCTCGCCACCGACCCGAAGCTCATCTTCCTTGACGAACCCACGGGCAGTCTGGACAAGGAGAGGGGACGGCAGGTTATGGAACTGCTCGCGCGCATCAACCGTGAAAGAGGCGTCGCGCTCGTTATGGTCACGCACTCCGCCTCGCACGCCGCGTACGCGTCGCGCACGGTGGAGATAGAGGACGGGACGGTCAAGAGATGATTTTGCGACTTGCGCTGAAAAATCTGAAAGCGAAGCCGCTCCGCGCGTTGGCGTCCGTGGCGGCGATTGCCGTCGCCGTGGCGATGTTCTTTTGTATATTCTCGTTTGAAAACGCAGTTTACGAATACGTTTATGCTGTCGAAACCGCGGATTTCGGCGAAAGCGACCTGATGATAACCGCAAAGAGCGGCGGCGACAGGCTCGCGCTCGTCGAGCCGCTGTACGGTGTGGACGGGGTGGAGAACGTCGTGCCCACGCTGTCCGTCTATGCGCTTATGGACGTGTCGGACGGGGCGGACGAGTATATCCGTCTGCGCGGTTTCGAGGCGGGCGGCGCGGAGAGTCTGCGCGGCATAAACGTCGTCGAAGGCGATTTGTCGCGGCTGTCGGAGAATTCGGACAACGTCGTCATATCGCGCTCCATGGCGGAAAGGTTCGGGCTCGGGGTAGAGGATAAGTTCTTTGTTTCGGGGATGACCTCGTCAGGACGCCCCTTGCCATTCATCGTCGTAGCGATAGCAGAAAACGACGGCTATTTTCTTGCGGATTCGCCATATACGGTCATCGGCACGGCGGATGACGGAATTGCGCGGTTGATTTCTCCCGGCGGGATTGCCGTGTACAACGAAATTTATATAGGGCTGGCAGATGGCGCGGATGCGGAAGCGGTGCGCGAAACCATAGCCGCGATGCCCGAATACCGCGGGCTCACGGTGTCGGAGTGCGCGGACGCGGAATATATGACCACCCGTGCGGGCAACCTTTCCGCTCCCGTCACGATAGCGGGAGTTGCGGTGGCATTGCTCAGCGTGGTCGGAATAGTGTTGATTTTCACGTCCGGAATTGCGGACAGGCGGGCGTATGCGGCAAAACTTTCGCTCGTCGGCGCAACGCGCGGACAGATTTTTGCCGTGTTCTGTCTGGAAAGCGCCGTGCTTGCCGCCGTCGGCGCCGTGGCGGGCTCGCTGCTTGCGGCGGGGGTATTCCTGTTGTTGTTGCAGATAGTGCTTTCGTCGGCGGTGAGTTTTTCCGTGAATGCGATTCTGCTGTTCGGGGCGGCGGTCACGGGCGGAGTGCTTGCGTTTGCCGCTTCGCTGTTCCCGCTTGTCAAAGTGTTTTCGTCCACCGCCCGCGAGAATCTGCACGGGGCGGAGGGGAAAGGAAGAGCGGAGATATGGGTTGCCGTCGCGCTTGCGGCGGTCACCGTCGTCACGCTTTGCGTTGAAAATCTTGCGGACGGAGCGAAAGGCGTGCTTTCGGCGTGCAATATGGTGCTCGTAATTGCGACCGCCGCGGCGTTTGCGCCGCTTCTGACCCGCGGGATAGGCAGACTGATGTCGCGCACTTCCGTGCCGTCGGTTGCGGTGGCGGGCTATGCGGCGGCGAGGGAAAAGCGCGCTCCGCGCTCTTCGCGCATACTTGCCGTCGGAATGACGGTGTCTATGCTGCTGTTTACGGCGTGGTCGCTGACGACGTCGGTGTTTTCGGATTTCACCGCGGAATTCGAGAATATGATACTCGTCACCAACGTGTCCTCGACGGTGGACGAGGCGGATTTCACCGCCGTGGAGGGCGTGGACGCCGCGCATCTGATGGTGTGGCGTCAGGCGACCGTATCGGCGGAAGGTATGGACGCGCGCTCGACAAACGTGCTCGGGTCCGCTTCCGCGCTTGACCTTGCGGAGTTTGCCTATCTTTCCTCGCGCGAAGACGCGGATGCGGCGCTCGCGGCAGGGCAGGTCGTGCTGGATTCATCCTTGCGCGAGCTTTACGGCGTGGACGTCGGGGACAGCATAACGCTGGAACTCGACGGAGTTTCCGCCGACTTTACTGTCGGCGCGCTTGTCAGACACAATCTGTTCAACGGCGCGTACGTCATAGTTTCGGAAGACGCGCTTGCCGCGGCGTACGGGGTCAGCCCCGACACCGTGGTGCTCACCGTGACGGGCGACGCGTCCGAAGTCGCGGAGCGCGTACGCGCGGAATTCGCGGACAGGAACTATTACGCCGTGCCCGCCCTCGAAGCGTACGAATGGGACACCCGCTCCCTCGAAAACGTCTTTGACCTTGTCGCCGCGCTCGCGTTTCTGCTCACTCTGCTGGTGTTCGCCGTCGCGCTTGCGAATGTCGTCGTGGGGAGGGCGTACTCCGAGCGCACGCGCAGCACTCTGCTTTGTGCGGGGCTTTCGGCGAACGGACTTCTGCGGGCGGAAACGGCGGAGCACGCGGTTTCCGTTCTGCCTGTCTTTGCCGTCGCTTTGCCCGCCGCAGCGCTTGCCGCGCTCTGCCTTATCAACGCACTCAGCCTGTTCGGGCTTTACTTCGAGTTTATGTTCGAGGCGTGGGTCGCCGCAGTCGCGGGGCTCGCGCTTGCCGCGGCGTATATCGCCGTCCCCGCCGTGTTCGGTTTCAGACGCCGTTACGGTATGAGGAGGTCCTGAATGTTCGACACAAGAACCGGAATGCAAATTTCTCTTCGCCGCGTGGCGGCATTCCTGCTCGTCGCGCTGCTCATTTCGGCGTGTGTGTGCGCACTCGCCGCCTGCGACGACAAAAACGGGCAGTCGGAAGAGGAAAGACGTGTCGCCGCGCTCGCTTCCTTCGACGCGAACGTGCTCGCCGCGTTCAACGACGTATGGACGCCCGATATGCCGCGCGAAGAGGTCGTGACCCTCACCGACTGCGGCAGTTATGTGGAAACGTCGCTCTGGCTCGACCTCGTGGGTGAAGTGCTGAACGCTTCCTCGCTGCAAACCGCGAAAATCGAACTGCTTGCCGAATTTGCCGCTTCCGAAGACGGAAAGGGACTGGTGCGCGACGCGGCAGACAATCTTTCCGCCGCGCTGGACCTTATAAACGCCGTCGGGTTCACGTCCTCGGACGTGCAGGACCTCGGCTTCGGGCTGCTGCGCTCCGTCACGGAGAACATAGCCGCTCTTTACCGCTCGGCGGAAGAGGAACTGACGGCGCTGCTCAGTTACGTCGTGGGCACGGGAAGGAGTGACGTCAACGCGGCTTTGGAGAGGGTGGAGCGAGTGCTTGCGACGGATTTCGCCGATGCGGAAACCGTTGCCGCGGCGGTCGCCGCGCTGGACGAAGCGGAAGGCGGGATAAAGACCTTGCTTGGTTTTGTCTATGACACGGAAAGGACGTTCGGCGGCGGAACGGCGGGGGACAACCTCGGTTCGCTGCTGGAAGGCTTGTCGTCGGGCGCGCTTGCCGACATCTCGGAAACGGAGATGTTCGTATGGCTGGACAGCCTTGTGCGCAGCATAGAGGAGTTCGGCGCGGATATGACGGCGGAAACCACCGCCGGGATAAAGACGGCAATCCAAAGCGTGCAGGCGTGTTTCGACGGGTTCACGCAGCCCGTCGACGTCGTGGACGAAGCGTTGGAGTGGCTGACTTACATCGGTGCGTTCGCGGACGAGCTGCCCGTGCTTGCCGATTACGCAGTGGCGGCGCTTGGCGTGCTTTACGAGAGGGACGGAAACGGAGAATACACCCATTCCTTTATCCGCAAGCTGAAAGGTTACGCTGCGGAAGAGGATGACGCTTTGAGGGAGCTGAACGCCTATATTCTTGCTGCGGGGCTTATGAGCTCGTTTGCGGACGGGGTGGACGCGGAAGAGCTGAAAGCGGAAGTTGACGCCGTCGCGGCGTCCGGGGACAGCACAAAACGGCTGGCGCTCTATCTCGGAGCGATGCTCGGCACCGCAGCCACGGGAGAGCCGCTTGTCATCACGGAAGACGACTATGCCGCGATGGGGGTTGAAGTCTTTTACAGGGTGTTCGAGACCGCTTTCGACAACGCCTACCGCGACTATGTCCTCGACCCGGAAGAGTACGAAAACCGCGTGCGTAGCTGGGCGGGCATAGTGATAAACTATGTCGGCAGTATGAACGCCATCCTGGAAGAGCGGGGCGAAGCCGCAGTGCCGCTCAACGTGACCAACCGCGACGAAATCACGGCGGACTGGCACGATGCGATAATGACTGCGGCGGAGGAAGTGTCGGAGAGGGTTTCCGCAGATACGGGGGACGGCTCGCTGCCCGAAAAAGCCGCGGCGGAGATAAAAGCGCAAATCGACGCGCTGTATTCCGACGGACTTGACGACATCAGGGCGCTGGCGGCGGAAGACCTGATAACGGACGCGGATTCCGAAGCGGCGGAGCGCGTGCGCACGACCGTCGCCTCGAATCCCGCATTGTATATCTTTGCCATGCTGCTGGCGCTGTGAGCGCGAAAGCGTTGACAACACGCGGTCGGGTGATATAATCTGAGTGTAAACAGAAACTGCAATCCCAAACGATGAACTTTCGGAGTGCAAGACGGCAGACAGAACGATATCGGCGCGCATTGCGCGATGTTTTCGGCGTCCGTCTTCGGGCGCCGTTTGTTTTGCGGGCGGTTGCGTGAAAAACGGAGGAAAGATATGAAACGTATCGGAGTGGTGGGCATAGTGCTCAAAGGCGACCGCGACACGGTGCTGGAAATGCAGAAAGTGCTGTCCGATTTTTCGGACGTCATCGTCGGCAGAATGGGCGTGCCGCGCGACGAAGCGAACGCAATCGCGCTCATAGTCGAGGGCACGGCGGAGAGGATATCCGCGCTGACGGGCAGGCTGGGGAAGTTTCCGTCCCTTTCCGTGAAGTCCGCAATGACGGCGTTCGAATTTCCCGAAGAATGAGAAACATGCATAAAACGCATGTTTAACAGATGAAAATAAAACTTGAAGAGGTATATATGAAAAACAGAATCAAGAAAATCTTAGTAATCGCAATGGTTGTCGTCATGGTCGCCGCGCTTGCGGCGGTGTTCGCCGCGTGCGACAACAACGACGGAAACACTTCTTCGGATACTCTGCAGCTCTACGTCCCTGACGGTGCGCCGGTGCTTGCCGTGGCGGAGTTTATCGCCGAAAAAGATACTCTTATGGTCGGCGGATATAAAATCGTCGTCAACATTGTGCCCGCAAGTCAAATCGCGAAATATATGGCAGAAGAGAGCGGCGATATCGTTATAATGCCTGCAAATGCCGGGATGAATCTCGTTTCCAAAGGCGCGGCATACGATTTTGTGTGCTCTAATACCCGTGGAATTCTCTATATGCTCTCCAAGACGGAGGGTGTAGTTACGCCTGATGACCTTGCCGGCAAGACGGTAGGATGCATCGGTCAGGGCGCGGTGCCGGAGTATGCTCTTATGACAATTCTTGAAGCCAACGGACTCGCGGATTCCGTAGAGGTGGAGTTTTTTACGGACGGAGCGGCGGTGCAGGCAGCACTTACCGCCGGCGTGATAGACTACGGCATAGTGGGCGAACCTGCGGCAACCGCGGGAGCATCCAAGGGCTTCTTTACCGTTATGGATATTCAGGCCGAATTTAACGCGGCAACAAACAGTGAAAGCGGATTTCCCATGTCCTCCACATTCGTCAAATCCGCCTTGGCAGAAGAAGACGGATTCACCGCGGCTTTGGTCGATGCGTTTGAAAGCAATGTGCAATATATCACGGAGAATGCCACCGGCATGACAGCTCTTCTGCAAGGAGCCGGCAGCACTTCTACTTATCCTCCCGCCAGCATTCCGCGTTGCAACGTAGGTGTTTATACCGGTGCGGACGTTGATGCAGCAATAGAGGATATGATGAATTATTTCGCGCAAGCTTGAGAAAGAAGGACGGAGCGCACGATAAAAAGCGCAGCGCGGCGCATGCCGCTGTTGTCAACATACTTTATCCCGCCGCGGCGTTTGCCGCGGTGCTTGCCGTATGGGCGGCGGTGTCCGCGGCGAAGGATATTCCCATCCTCATACCGCAGCTTGACGAGATTTTCGGCGCTCTCGGCGACGTGCTGGGCAGCGCCGATATGTGGCGGGCGATAGGGCTGACCGCGGGCAGGGTGGCGGGGAGTTTCCTGCTGTCGTTTGCGTTTGCGGCGGTGCTCGCGGCGGCGGGCACGTTTTTCGGCGCGCTGCACAGATTTCTTTCGCCGATAG